>JAEAMG010000777.1_pt1 | contig 31576 bp, 29 predicted proteins | sample 8958741 | NCBI WGS metagenome assembly JAEAMG01 (sample SAMN16933256, study PRJNA681125) | bioreactor sludge metagenome | isolation source: anaerobic bioreactor treating anionic surfactant - SDBS | place: India: Bengaluru | collected 2019-02-28 | reverse complement strand
TTATGGACGTGGCTAACGCCGTGCTGGACGGTACCGATGCGGTGATGCTCTCTGCGGAAACCGCCGCAGGCCAGTATCCGGCAGAAACCGTGGCCGCCATGGCGCGCGTCTGCCTGGGCGCTGAAAAGATCCCAAGCATTAACGTTTCTAAACACCGTCTGGACGTGCAGTTCGACAACGTGGAAGAAGCGATTGCGATGTCTGCGATGTACGCGGCAAACCACCTTAAAGGCGTTACCGCGATCATCACCATGACCGAATCTGGCCGCACCGCGCTGATGACCTCTCGTATCAGCTCTGGTCTGCCGATCTTCGCCATGTCCCGTCACGAACGTACGCTGAACCTGACCGCGCTGTACCGCGGCGTGACGCCGGTTCACTTCGACAGCACCAACGACGGCGTAGCTGCGGCGCACGATGCCGTAAACCTGCTGCGCGACAAAGGCTATCTGGTGTCCGGTGATATCGTCATTGTGACCCAGGGCGACGTGATGAGCACCATCGGCTCAACCAACACCACGCGCGTTATGACCGTCGAGTAATAACGTCTGTGTTAAAAAGCCCTCTCCAGATGGAGAGGGCTTTTTTTATTTCCTCGGATAAAGCTCTTTACGTTTATAGGGCTCTGTTTCACCCGGTTTCCGCGTTTTAAGCAGCTTCAGGATCCACGTGTACTGTTCGGCATGCGGCCCCACCAGTATCTCCACCTCTTCGTTCATTCGACGCGCGATCGTGTGGTCGTCTGCGGTCAGCAAATCATCCATCGGCGGACGAACTTCAATACTCAGGCGATGCGTTTTCCCGTCATAGACCGGGAACAGCGGGATCACACGGGCACGGCAGACTTTCATCAGGCGGCCAATCGCGGGGAGCGTCGCTTTATAGGTCGCAAAGAAATCGACAAACTCGCTGTGCTCGGGGCCGTGGTCCTGATCCGGCAGATAATAGCCCCAGTAGCCCTGACGTACCGACTGAATGAAGGGCTTAATGCCATCGTTACGCGCATGCAAACGTCCGCCAAAACGACGGCGCACCGTATTCCAGACAAAATCGTAAATTTTATTTCCCTGGTTATGGAACATCGCCGCCATTTTCTGGCCCTGAGACGCCATCAGCATCGCCGGAATATCAACACCCCAGCCGTGGGGGACAAGGAAAATGACTTTCTCGTCGTTGCGGCGCATCTCCTCGATGATGTCCAGCCCTTTCCAGTCAACGCGATCGACGATTTTATCCGGCCCTTTCAGCGCCAGTTCAGCCATCATCGCCATTGCCTGCGGGGCGGTGGTATACATCTCATCAATGATTGCCTCGCGCTCGGCGTCGCTTTTCTCAGGAAAACAGTAGTAAAGGTTGATCTGCGCGCGGCGGCGGGCGCTCTTGCCCAAACGCCCGGCCAGACGGCCAATTTTACCGAGAACGGGATCGCGAACAGAGGCAGGCAGCATCGCCATCCCCGCAAAGGCGTAAACACCAAGCCAGGCGCCCCAGTTGCGCGGATGGCGAAAGGATTTTTCAAACTCAGGAATGTATTCAATATTGTTTTTTTTGGTTTCCATGCTGGATCCAGGGTCTGATGACGCAAAATTTTATTCAGATAGTGTAGCGAGGCAGTCGTCCACGCACAAAAGAAAAAGCCGGCGTCAGTGTGCGCCGGCTTTTTTAACAAAAACAGAGGGCTTAGTTTAAGCTCAGCTGCGGCATCACCTCTTTCACCTGCGCCAGATAATCAGTACGATCTTTACCTGTCAGGCCTTCGGTACGCGGCAGTTTCGCCGTCAGCGGGTTCACGGCCTGTTGGTTGATCCACACTTCATAGTGCAGGTGCGGGCCGGTAGAGCGTCCGGTATTGCCGGAGATCGCGATACGGTCACCACGCTTCACCTTCTGGCCCGGTTTGACCAGCAGCTTACGCAGGTGCATGTAGCGGGTCGTATAAGTGCGGCCATGACGTACCGCGACATAATATCCGGCGGCACCGCTACGCTTGGCCACCACCACTTCACCATCTCCAACCGCCAGTACCGGCGTGCCCTGCGGCATGGCAAAGTCAACGCCACGGTGCGGCGCGACGCGCCCGGTTACCGGGTTCAGACGACGCGGGTTAAAGTTAGAGGAGACGCGGAACTGTTTTGCCGTCGGGAAGCGCAGGAAGCCTTTTGCAAGGCCCGTACCGGTACGGTCATAGAACTTACCGTCTTCGGCACGAATCGCGTAGTAATCTTTGCCCTCGGAGCGCAGACGTACGCCCAGCAGCTGGCTTTGCTCGCGCTTGCCGTCCAGCATTTCGCGGGACATCAGGACGGAGAACTCATCGCCCTTCTTTAGCTTGCGGAAATCCATCTGCCACTGCATGGCTTTGATCACCGAGCTGATTTCAGCGCTGGTCAAGCCTGCATCGCGCGCGCTGGAGACAAAGCTCGCGCCCACGGTGCCTTTCAGAACGCTGTTAACCCAGTCACCCTTCTGCATTTCGCTGGTCATCTTGAAACCGTTTGCAGTGCGATCGTAGGTACGGGTTTCCCGACGGGACATTTCCCAGGTCAGACGCTGGAGATCGCCATCCGCCGTTAAAGTCCAGGAGAGCTGCTGTCCGATTTTCAGGTTGCGAAGATCTTTATCCGCAGCCGCCAGCTGGCTGATATTGCCCATGTCGATGCCGTACTGGTTCAGCACGCTGCTCAGCGTATCCCCGGTAGAGACAACATATTCGTGGATACCCGCCTCGTTCTCGGTTTTATCGTCCAGCTCATCCTGCGGGATAGCTTCATCTTCCTGAGCCGCCTGGTCGATAGGCTCACTGGCTTCAGGCAGCAAAGAACGGATTTCGCTCTTTTCAAGCTCAATGGTTTTAATGATAGGGGCAGAACTCGGGTGGTAAACATAGGGCCGCCAGACGGCGACCGCTAAGGTGAGAACTGTAAGCGACCCCAGCATAACGCGGTGGGGTCGTGGCAGATTGTTAAATGCCAGGGCGACAGAGCGGGCTATCTGTTGCACGTATTCACTTCCTCGTTAATCTCCTTTCAGGCAGCTCGCATACTGGTTCGCCAGTTGGCTGAGGAACTGCGAATAGCTCGCTTTGCTCAACTGGATATTCGTACCTAGCGGGTCAAGGGTTCCCATGCGCACGGATGTTCCCCTGGCCACGGCTTCTACGACCGCTGGCCTGAACTGTGGCTCAGCAAAAACGCATGTCGCTTTTTGCTCAACCAACTGTGTTCTGATTTCATGTAAACGCTGCGCACCAGGCTGAATTTCAGGGTTGACGGTGAAGTGGCCCAGTGGGGTCAAACCGTAGTGTTTTTCGTAATAGCCGTAGGCGTCATGAAAAACGAAATACCCTTTACCTTTCAACGGTGCGAGCTCATTACCAACCTGCTTATCGGTTGCGGCTAATTGTGCCTCAAAATCCTTCAGGTTGGCGTCTAGTTTGGCTCGACTTTGCGGCATAAGTTCCACTAATTTGTCATGGATTGCAACCGCTGAAAGCCGCGCTATCTCTGGGGATAACCAAAGATGCATGTTGTACTCGCCGTGATGGTGATCTCCATCACCTTTTTCGCCGTCTGCGTCATGATGGTCATGTTCGTCGCCGTCGTCATCCGCCCCTTTCATGAGCAACGGTTTCACGCCGGAGAGTTCGGCAATCGCGACCTGTTTTTCGCCAGCAACCTGTTTTGCTGACTTTTGCATAAACGCTTCCATTTCAGGACCAATCCAGACGACTAAGTCCGCGTTTTGTAAGCGTTTTACATCCGACGGGCGCAGGGAATAGTCATGCTCGGATGCACCATCAGGGAGCAGAACCTGGGTTTCCGTTACCCCGTCTGCAATGGCGGACGCGATGAAACCGAGTGGTTTAAGCGAAGCGACAACCGCAGCGTTAACATCTTGTGCGGTTGTACCCCAAAGGGCAGCGGATAATGCTGCGAAAAGAAGCGTATTTTTATGTAACATAATGCGACTAATCATCGTAGTGAATGCGTGGAATGTGATATTATAACATTCGTTGACTTCTTCAAGCTTAAAATGACATGACGACATTGGTTTCTCTTGAAAATATCTCGGTCTCATTCGGCCAGCGCCGCGTCCTCTCTGACGTGTCGCTCGATCTGAAGCCCGGCAAAATTCTGACGCTGCTCGGTCCCAATGGCGCAGGCAAATCCACCCTGGTGCGCGTGGTGCTGGGTCTGGTCGCACCCGATGAAGGCGTGATTAAGCGCGAGGAAAAATTGCGTATTGGCTATGTGCCGCAAAAACTTCACCTCGACGCCACGCTGCCGCTGACGGTCAGCCGTTTCCTGCGTCTGCGCCCCGGCACCCGTAAAGCCGATATTCTCCCGGCGCTGAAACGCGTGCAGGCGGGCCATCTTGTCGATGCGCCGCTGCAAAAACTGTCCGGCGGTGAAACTCAGCGTGTTTTACTTGCCCGCGCGCTGCTGAGCAGCCCGCAGCTGCTGGTACTGGATGAGCCAACTCAGGGTGTGGATGTGAATGGGCAGGTTGCGCTTTATGATTTGATCGACCAGCTCCGTCGGGAGCTTGATTGCGCCGTGCTGATGGTGTCTCACGATCTCCATCTGGTGATGGCAAAAACCGACGAAGTGCTGTGCCTCAACCACCATATCTGCTGCTCCGGTACGCCTGAAGTGGTGTCAATGCACCCGGAGTTTATCTCCATGTTCGGCCCACGCGGCGCTGAACAGCTGGGTATTTACCGTCATCATCATAATCATCGCCATGATTTACAGGGACGAATCGTACTGCGTCGGGGAAATGGACACTCATGATTGAACTGTTACTGCCCGGCTGGCTGGCCGGGATTATGCTTGCCTGCGCCGCGGGTCCACTCGGCTCGTTTGTTGTCTGGCGCAGAATGTCCTATTTTGGCGATACCCTGGCGCACGCGTCTCTGCTGGGCGTTGCCTTTGGTCTGCTGCTGGATGTAAACCCCTTCTACGCGGTGATTGTGGTCACACTGCTGCTGGCCGCCGGTCTGGTCTGGCTGGAAAAGCGCCCTCACCTTGCCATTGATACGCTGCTTGGCATTATGGCGCACAGTGCCCTGTCTCTGGGCCTTGTGGTGGTCAGCCTGATGTCGAACATCCGCGTGGATCTGATGGCCTACCTCTTCGGCGACCTGCTGGCCGTGACGCCGGAAGATCTCATCGCTATCGCCGTTGGCGTGGTGGTGGTGCTCGCTATTCTGCTCTGGCAGTGGCGGAATTTACTGGCCATGACCGTCAGTCCTGATCTGGCATTTGTCGACGGCGTGAAGCTGCAGCGCGTAAAACTGCTGCTGATGCTGGTGACGGCGTTAACGATTGGTGTCGCAATGAAGTTTGTCGGCGCGCTGATTATTACGTCGCTGCTGATCATCCCTGCCGCCACGGCGCGTCGCTTTGCCCGTACGCCGGAGCAGATGGCCGGCGTAGCCGTGATTATCGGAATGATTGCGGTAACGGGTGGGTTAACCTTCTCGGCGTTCTATGACACGCCTGCGGGGCCGTCAGTGGTGCTGAGTGCGGCGGTGCTGTTTATCTTCAGTATGATGAAAAAGACCGCGAATTAACATGGAGGGCGCAGAAGCCCTCACCGGCCCTCTCCCTCGGGGAGAGGGAACACAACATTACGGCATTGCCGGTGGCGTAATGCCGAAATGATTCCACGCCCGCACCGTTGCCATACGTCCACGCGGGGTACGCTGCAGGAAGCCCTGCTGGATCAGATACGGCTCCAGCACATCTTCAATCGTCTCACGCTCTTCCCCAATAGCCGCAGCCAGGTTATCCAGCCCGACCGGGCCGCCAAAGAACTTATCCAGCACCGCCAGCAGCAGTTTACGGTCCATATAGTCAAAGCCTTCGGCATCGACGTTCAGCATATCGAGCGCCTGAGCGGCGATCTCCGCGGAAATCGAGCCATCGTGCTTCACCTCGGCAAAGTCACGCACGCGGCGCAGCAGACGGTTGGCGATACGCGGCGTACCGCGGGAACGCTTCGCCACTTCAAACGCGCCCTCTTCGCTCATTTCGAGCCCCATATAGCGGGCGCTACGGCCAACGATGTGCTGGAGATCCGCCACCTGGTAAAACTCAAGACGCTGCACGATGCCGAAACGGTCGCGCAGCGGAGAGGTCAACGACCCGGCGCGGGTGGTGGCGCCAATCAGGGTAAACGGCGGCAGATCGATTTTGATGGAGCGCGCGGCCGGGCCTTCACCGATCATGATATCCAGCTGGTAATCTTCCATCGCCGGATAGAGCACTTCCTCCACCACCGGCGACAGGCGGTGGATCTCATCGATAAACAGCACGTCATGCGGTTCGAGGTTGGTCAGCATCGCGGCGAGATCGCCCGCCTTCTCCAGCACGGGGCCGGAGGTGGTGCGCAGGTTGACGCCCATTTCATTGGCAACGATATTCGCCAGCGTGGTTTTGCCTAAACCGGGAGGGCCAAAAATCAGCAGGTGATCGAGCGCATCGCCGCGCAGCTTTGCCGCCTGGATGAAAATCTCCATCTGGGAACGAACCTGCGGCTGGCCGATATACTCATCAAGCAGCTTAGGGCGAATCGCGCGATCCACCACGTCATCTGCCTGAATAGTGCCTGCCGACACCAGGCGGTCTGCTTCAATCATCCTTTACCTCACAATGCAGCGCGCAGCGCTTCACGAATCAGGGTTTCACTGCTGGCGTCCGGTTTGGCAATTTTGCTCACCATACGGCTGGCCTCCTGAGGTTTATAGCCCAGCGCCACCAGCGCGGCAACCGCTTCCTGCTCGGCGTCATCATCCGTCGCAGGGCCGCCAGGTGAGGTCAGTACCAAATCGGCAGCCGGAGTGAACAGATCGCCATGCAGACCTTTAAAGCGGTCTTTCATTTCGACAATCAGGCGCTCGGCGGTTTTCTTACCAATGCCCGGGAGCTTAATCAGCGCCGCAGGATCTTCACGCTCAACGGCATTCACGAACTGTGGTGCCGACATGCCGGACAAAATCGCCAGCGCCAGCTTCGGCCCAACGCCGTTGGTTTTAATCAGCTCGCGGAACAGGATCCGTTCCTGCTTGTTATTGAAGCCGTACAGCAGCTGGGCATCTTCACGCACCACAAACTGGGTAAAGACAATCGCCTCTTTGCCCGCGTCCGGCAGCTCGTAGAAGCAGGTCATCGGCATATGGACTTCATAGCCCACGCCACCCACTTCCAGCAGCACTAACGGGGGTTGTTTTTCAATGATGATGCCTCTGAGTCTGCCTATCACGTGACGCTCCTGCGTTCTGGGAGAATTTAACTGTCGACATAATAAAAAAAGGCTGGATGTTTATCCAGCCTGATTTCTCATTATCGTAACCTGCCTCGCGCCAGATTGAGCCGCGACTCGCTCATTTGCATCGCATTCTGGCTGACGTGACAGTGGGTAATCGCAATCGCCAGCGCATCGGCGGCGTCGGCCTGCGGGTTCGCGGGAAGCTTCAGCAGGGTACGCACCATATGCTGTACCTGGCTTTTCTCCGCGCTACCAATGCCCACTACCGTCTGCTTGACCTGACGTGCCGCGTATTCGAATACCGGCAAATCCTGGTTCACGGCAGCGACGATGGCGACACCGCGCGCCTGACCGAGCTTTAGCGCTGAATCGGCGTTTTTCGCCATAAAGACCTGCTCGATGGCGAAATAGTCCGGCTGAAACTGGGTGATGATCTCCGACACGCCCGCATAAATGAGCTTCAGGCGCGAAGGAAGATCGTCCACTTTGGTGCGAATACAGCCGCTGCCCAGGTAGGTTAACTGGCGTCCCACCTGACGGATAACGCCATAACCGGTGACGCGTGAGCCTGGGTCAATCCCGAGAATAATCGACATCACGCGTCTCCCGTAAACGGTTTACAGGCTCTCATCAGAGAGTCGCTGCAACCTCATCAGAGATTTCACCGTTGTGGTACACTTCCTGCACGTCGTCGCAGTCTTCGAGCATGTCGATCAGACGCAGCAGTTTTGGTGCCGTTTCCGCATCCATGTCCGCTTTGGTGGACGGGATCATGGAGACTTCAGCGTTGTCCGCTTTCAGGCCAGCCGCTTCCAGCGCGTCGCGCACGGCACCCATCTCTTCCCACGCGGTATAAACGTCGATAGCGCCGTCATCGAAGGTCACTACGTCTTCCGCACCGGCTTCCAGCGCCGCTTCCATGATCGCATCTTCGTCGCCTTTCTCGAAGGAGATGACGCCTTTTTTGCTGAACAGGTAAGCCACGGAACCGTCGGTGCCCAGGTTGCCACCGGTTTTGGTGAACGCGTGGCGCACTTCCGCAACGGTACGGTTACGGTTGTCGGACAGACATTCAACCATCACCGCAGTACCGCCAGGGCCGTAACCTTCATAAATGATGGTTTCCATGTTCGCGTCTTCATCACCGCCCACGCCACGTGCGATAGCACGGTTCAGGGTGTCACGCGTCATGTTGTTAGACAGCGCTTTATCCACCGCCGCGCGCAGACGCGGGTTAGAAGCCGGGTCGCCGCCGCCCAGACGCGCTGCTGTCACCAGCTCGCGAATGATTTTGGTAAAGATCTTACCGCGCTTGGCATCCTGTGCCGCTTTGCGGTGTTTGGTGTTGGCCCACTTACTATGACCTGCCATAAAAAGTTCTCCAAAAATCGCGCCTTCTCAGGCTGCGTTAATTACAAATTCTTCAATCGCCTGCCGGTTGCTCCACGACTTGGTCAGTGCGGCGGCATCCGCCGCATTCACCCAGCGGTAGGTCAGGTGTTCGGTAAACACGATCTCCCGTTCATGGGGGAGCGCGAGACAGAACCACGACTCCGTATTGCGCTCGGTACCCGGCGCGTAGCGATGACGTAAATGGCTAAAAATTTCGAACTCCACCGTGCGCTGACAGTCCTTCAGGGTCAGTTGCTCGCGGGCAACGTCGATGGCGACCTCTTCCTTTACTTCACGCGCGGCGGCCTGCGGCGCGGTCTCCCCCTCTTCCAGACTGCCGGTAACCGACTGCCAGAATTCAGGGTCATCGCGCCGCTGCAACATCAGCACCCGCTTCGTGTCTTCTGCATAAATGACCACCAGGACCGAAACGGGGAGCTTATATGTCATATCAGTTTTTCTCTTCCTTCTTCACCACATCAATGCCCAGTTCGGCCAGTGCGGCCGGGTTGGCAAAGCTTGGCGCTTCGGTCATCAGACACGCTGCGGCAGTGGTTTTCGGGAAGGCGATAACATCACGGATGTTATCGGTGCCGGTCAGCAGCATGGTCAGACGGTCAAGACCGAAGGCCAGACCCGCGTGCGGCGGCGTACCGTATTTCAGGGCGTCCAGCAGGAAGCCAAACTTCTCGCGCTGCTCCTGCTCGTTGATGCCCAGAATGCCGAACACGGTCTGCTGCATTTCACCGCTGTGAATACGCACGGAACCGCCGCCCACTTCATAGCCGTTGATAACCATGTCATAAGCGTTCGCGACCGCCTCTTCCGGTGCCGCTTTCAGCTCTGCCGCCGTCATCTCTTTTGGCGAGGTGAACGGGTGGTGCATTGCGGTCAGGCCGCCTTCACCGTCGTCTTCAAACATTGGGAAGTCGATAACCCACAGCGGCGCCCATTTGTTTTCGTCGGTCAGGCTCAGGTCTTTGCCGAGCTTCAGACGCAGCGCGCCCATCGCATCCGCCACGACTTTCTTGTTGTCTGCGCCGAAGAAGATCATGTCGCCGTCCTGCGCGCCGGTGCGCTCAAGGATCGCTTCCACGATGTCCGCGTTCAGGAATTTCGCTACCGGGCTGGTGATGCCTTCCAGACCTTTCGCACGCTCGGTAACTTTAATATAGGCCAGACCTTTCGCGCCGTAGATCTTGATGAAGTTGCCGTAGTCGTCGATCTGCTTGCGGCTCAGGGCAGCGCCACCCGGTACACGCAGCGCTGCTACGCGGCCTTTAGGATCGTTAGCCGGGCCAGCGAATACGGCAAACTCAACGCCTTTCACCAGGTCTGCTACGTCCACCAGCTCCATCGGGTTACGCAGGTCTGGTTTGTCGGAGCCGTAACGACGCTCGGCTTCAGCGAAGGTCATGATAGGGAAATCGCCCAGCTCAACGCCTTTCACGTCGTTCCACAGGCTACGCACCAGAGCTTCCATCACTTCACGCACCTGCTCGGCGGTCATGAAGGAGGTTTCCACATCGATTTGGGTAAATTCTGGCTGGCGGTCAGCGCGCAGGTCTTCGTCGCGGAAGCATTTAACGATCTGATAGTAGCGATCGAAGCCGGACATCATCAGCAGCTGTTTGAACAGCTGTGGAGACTGCGGCAGCGCGTAGAATTTGCCTTTATGTACGCGGGATGGGACCAGGTAATCGCGCGCGCCTTCCGGCGTGGCTTTGGTCAGCATCGGGGTTTCGATGTCGAGGAAACCGTGGTCATCCATAAAGCGGCGCACCAGGCTGGTGATTTTCGCACGGGTTTTCAGGCGCTGAGCCATTTCCGGACGACGCAGGTCCAGGTAGCGGTATTTCAGACGCGCTTCTTCAGTGTTGACGTGGTTGGAGTCCAGCGGCAGCGCTTCTGCACGGTTGATGATCACCAGATCGGACGCCAGCACTTCGATGGCACCCGTCGCCATGTCGGCGTTGACGTTTTTCTCGTCACGCGCGCGCACTGTGCCGGTAACCTGAATGCAGAACTCATTACGCAGCTCAGAGGCCAGCTTCAACGCATCTGCGCGATCCGGATCGAAGAACACCTGAACGATACCTTCGCGGTCGCGCATATCGATGAAGATAAGGCTACCAAGATCACGACGACGATTGACCCAACCACACAGGGTTACCTGCTGTCCAACGTGGGACTGACGCAGCTGCCCGCAATATTCTGTACGCATGAGATATCCCTTAATTAGCCGCAGGCTAAATGTCGCCTGGTATGCAGGCTACTATGTCGCAGCTTTCTGTATGTCACAACTGGATGAAAAAAGGCGGCTATTATACTGGAAATTCCGCCGGACGATAAGAGCGAACCACGGCCAGGCGGTCGTTTGCTGCACTCTTATTGCGCATTCTCACAAAAATTAACAAAATTATCCGACCAGGAACAGGCCATCACGTCGTATGGTGTCTGGAAGTGATTCATTTAACGGGAGTAACGATGTTAACACTTGATGCCAGTAAAACCGCACTTGTTGTGATTGATTTACAGGAAGGCATTCTGCCCTTCGCCGGTGGCCCGCATACCGCGGATGATGTGGTCAACCGCGCTGCTCGCCTGGCGCAAACATGTCGTGCCAGCGGTGCGTCTGTTGTCATGGTGCGCGTCGGCTGGTCCGCTGATTACGCTGAAGCGTTAAAACAGCCCGTTGATGCCCAGGCTCCTGCACGCGCCCTGCCGGAAAACTGGTGGGCGTACCCGGCCGCACTCGGCAAACGCGACAGCGATATTGAAGTGACCAAACGCCAGTGGGGCGCATTTTACGGTACCGATCTCGAGCTGCAGCTCCGCCGTCGCGGCATCGACACCATCATCCTGTGCGGCATTTCCACCAACATCGGCGTGGAGTCTACCGCCCGCAACGCGTGGGAGCTGGGCTTTAATCTGGTGATTGCCGAAGATGCCTGCAGCGCGGCCTCCGCGGAACAGCACCAGGGCAGCATGACCCATATCTTCCCTCGCATCGGCCGCGTGCGCAGCACGGATGAGATTGTCAGCGCGCTATGATGTACGTGGGCCTGCCCCAGTGGTCGCACCCGAAATGGGTGCGCCTTGGCATCACCAGCCTTGAGGAGTATGCCCGGCACTTCAACTGTGTCGAGGGTAACACCACCCTGTATGCGCTCCCCAAAGCCGAGATTGTTGCGCGCTGGCGGGAACAAACCACCGACGACTTCCGCTTCTGCTTTAAGTTTCCGTCCACCATTTCCCACCAGGCCGCGCTGCGCAACTGCGGTGATTTGACCGAAGAGTTTTTTACGCGCATGTCGCCGCTCGCGAACCGCATCGGTCAGTACTGGATCCAGCTACCCGCCACGTTTGGCCCGCGCGATTTACCTGCGCTCTGGCAGTTCCTGGATGCCCTGCCCCGCGAATTCACCTACGGCGTTGAAGTCAGGCATCCTGAATTTTTTGCGAAGGGCGAAGCAGAAAAAGCGCTCAATCGCGGCCTGCTTGAGCGTTCCGTTAACCGGGTGATCCTCGATAGCCGACCGGTGCACAGCGCTGTCCCCCATAGCGAAGCCATCGTTGAAGCTCAGCGTAAAAAACCGAAAGTGCCGGTCCACGCCATCGTGACCGCGCATAACCCAATGGTCAGGTTTATCGGCAGCGACAACATGCAGCAAAATCAGGCGATGTTCGCCATCTGGCTGCAAACGTTAGCGAAGTGGGAACACACCACCACGCCGTATCTCTTTTTGCACACGCCGGATATTGCCCAGGCCCCCGAACTGGTCGATGCTCTTTGGCAGGCCTTGCAGGCTGCGGTGCCGTCCGTGGGCAGCGCCCCTTCCATCCCACAACAATCTTCTCTTTTCTGATATCACCCCCTATCATAGTGAAGTGCCATCTGCCAAAAACAGGGAGTTTGTATGGTCAGCGCGCTGTATGCGGTGTTAGGTGCATTACTGCTGATTAAGTTTTCATTTGATGTTGTGCGCCTCAGAACGCTGTACCGCGTCTCTTACGGTGACGGCGGATTTTCCGAGCTACAAAGCGCTATCCGCATTCATGGCAACGCGGTCGAATACATCCCCGCAGCCTTAATCCTGCTGCTGTTTATGGAGATGAATGGCGCAGAAACCTGGATGGTGCACATCTGTGGCCTGCTTCTTATTGCTGGCCGCCTGATGCACTATTACGGTTTTCACCACCGCTTAATCCGCTGGCGTCGTTCCGGCATGAGTGCGACCTGGTGTTCGCTTTTGCTGATGGTGCTGGCTAACCTGTGGTATATGCCGTGGGAGTTGGTTTTCTCCCTCCATTAGCGCACAATACGCCACTTTATTTTTCCCGGATTTTTACGTTATGTCAGATCGCGACACGCTTTTTTCCGCGCCTATCGCCAGCCTGGGCGACTGGACCTTCGATGAACGGGTAGCCGAAGTCTTCCCGGATATGATCCAGCGCTCTGTTCCCGGTTATTCCAATATTATCTCTATGATCGGCATGCTGGCTGAGCGCTTCGTTCAACCCGGCACGCAGGTCTATGACCTGGGCTGCTCGCTCGGCGCGGCAACGCTGTCGGTTCGTCGTAACGTTCACCACGAAGGCTGCCGAATCATTGCCGTCGATAACTCCCCGGCGATGGTTGAGCGCTGCCGTCGCCACATTGACGCGTATAAAGCCCCTGTTCCGGTAGACGTGGTGGAAGGCGATATCCGCGATATTGAGATCGATAACGCCTCGATGGTGGTGCTGAATTTCACCCTGCAGTTCCTGGTGCCTGAAGACCGTCAGCTGCTGCTGGACAAAATTTATCAGGGGCTGAATCCCGGCGGCGCTCTGGTGCTCTCGGAGAAATTCAGCTTCGAAGATGCCGAGGTTGGCGAACTGCTGTTCAATATGCACCACGATTTCAAACGGGCGAACGGCTACAGCGAGCTGGAGATCAGCCAGAAGCGCAGCATGCTCGAAAACGTGATGCTGACGGATTCCGTAGAAACCCACAAAGCGCGCCTGCGCAAAGCCGGATTTGAGCACAGCGAACTATGGTTCCAGTGCTTTAACTTCGGCTCTCTGGTGGCGTTGAAAGCGGGAGAATCCGCATGATCGAATTCAGTAACTTCTATCAGCTGATTGCCAAAAACCAGCTCTCCCACTGGCTGGAAACCTTGCCCGCGCAGATTGCCGCCTGGCAGCGCGATCAGCAGCACGGCCTGTTAAAGCAGTGGTCAAATGCGGTGGAGTTTCTGCCCGAACTGACCCCGCATCGTCTGGATCTTCTGCACAGCGTAACCGCCGAGAGCGAAGAGCCGCTTCCGGCCGGACAGATCAACCGCATCGAAACGCTGATGCGTAACCTGATGCCGTGGCGCAAAGGGCCGTTTTCACTTTACGGCGTGAACATCAATACCGAATGGCGCTCGGACTGGAAATGGGATCGCGTTCTGCCTCACCTTTCCGACCTGACCGGACGTACCATACTGGACGTGGGCTGCGGCAGCGGTTACCACATGTGGCGCATGATTGGCGCGGGCGCGCATCTGGCGGTCGGTATTGACCCGATGCAGCTGTTCCTGTGCCAGTTTGAAGCGGTGCGCAAGCTGCTGGGTAACGACCAGCGCGCGCACCTGCTGCCGCTGGGCATTGAACAACTCCCTGCCCTGAAATCCTTTGATACCGTCTTCTCCATGGGCGTGCTGTACCATCGTCGTTCCCCGCTTGAACACCTGTGGCAACTGAAGGATCAGCTGGTCAGCGGCGGCGAGCTGGTGCTGGAAACGCTGGTAATTGAAGGCGATGAACATGCCGTTCTGGTGCCGGGCGATCGCTACGCGCAGATGCGCAACGTTTACTTCATCCCTTCCGCGCTGGCGCTGAAGAACTGGCTGGAGAAGTGCGGGTTTGTGGATGTGCGGATTGCCGACGTCAGCGTGACTTCGCTCGAGGAACAGCGCCGCACCGACTGGATGATCACCGAATCGCTGGAGCAGTTCCTCGACCCGGCCGACCACAGCAAAACCATCGAAGGCTATCCGGCTCCGATGCGTGCGGTGTTGATTGCGACCAAGCCGTAGCCTTTTAGCCGGGTGGCGGCTACGCCTTAACCGGCCTACTCGTAGCACGTTTTCTCCGAAATAGTTCAGGTTGCAGCAAGGCGGCTACGCAGCGAATCCCCGGGAGCTTACATCAGTAAGTAACCGGGGTGAGCGAGGCGGCCAACGCAGCTGCGGCTTGAAGCATGAAAGACAAAAAAAGGCCCCTGTTGAAATTGCAGGGGCCTGGTACAAGCAAGCATCATATTGGGCGACATGATGCGCGGTAAAAATCGGTACGTTGCTACACGTGATGGCGCTCAATCAGCGACTTCATTTCCGCAACCGACTCTCCCTCTACGCCATAGCGTGAATACTCATCCGCTTCAGCATCCGTCGACATTGACAATCCTGTATTGCGATAACGCATGGGCGAAGGTATCCATTTACCCGCGGAGCTGTGCAGCTCTTCTACCCCTGCGTTTAAAAACCGTTCCAGATTGCTGGCGCGGACTCCCGCACCCGCCATTATTATTGGAACACCGGAATGTGCTTTTAGTTCCGTAATTAATTGCAGTCCTTTTTCAGCTGACGCCTGCTGACCCGATGTCAGGATGCGCGCCACGCCAAGTTCTCCAAGCGTTTCAAAGGCCTGAAGCGGATCTTTACACATATCAAATGCGCGATGAAAAGTGACGGCCAACCCCTGCGCGGCGCTCATAATCTGACGCATGCGCGGTATATCGATATTGCCGTCTTCATCCAGCAGGCCGGTCACCAGCCCTGGAAACCCGAGGTCCCGAACGAGCGCGATATCATCAAGCATGGCACTGAACTCGCCCGCCGTGTAACAAAAATCACCGCCGCGCGGACGAATAATCGGGTGAACGGGAATGGTGACGGCCTGACGAGCAGACTTCAACACGCCGTAAGACGGCGTCAGCCCGCCCTCTTTGGGTGCCGCGCACAGTTCAATGCGGTCAGCCCCGTGCTTTTGCGCGGTCACGGCACACTCCACGCTGTAACAACAAATCTCCAGCAGCGCCATTTAATCCTCCTGAAATTCCACTAAACGAAATATCATGACACGCCGTCCGTTTTCAGTCCCGGCGTGAACTCACATCTCTTACGCTTCGCTGGCAACGATCTGCTCAATGGTCCACGGATGAAACTTCACCGTGACCTGTCCGTCAGTGACGGCCAGCGTCGGGTTAGGTAACCGCTCGCGCTCGCCTTTGGGTGAACTCGTCTTCACAAAAATTCCCGGCTTGCTTAAGCCTTCGTCGGAAAGGAGGGCCAGCGCGCGCGCGTTCAACGTTTCCGGCTCACCCGGCAGGACAATTTCGATATGCTCCCAGCCTTCGTGCGGATAGCGTTTCTCGCCCGGCCACGGCAGTTCAACCACGGTGAATTGCCAGTGCGCCACGTTCACCGGTTCATGCAGTTTGAACAGGCAAATAGGGCGACCGTTAATGATGTTCTCGGAGAGCAACTCGCCGCACCGTTCGAACCCGCGACGCCAGCGCTCGGCGGTGGCATTCTGATGACAGCGCAAAGAGATGTGATCGGCCTCAAGCGGCGCGATATCCAGACCAAGACGGGTGGCAAGTTCTGTGAACGCCTGGGTGAAGCGCGGTAAATCTGCGGAAATATCATGCAGTTCGTCAATGGATTGCCAGTTCGCCATAAGTCACTCTCTTTTCATGTCGCAAAGCCGCTAATTTACTCTGTTGCCCTGTTTTGACCAACCGCAGAATCCAGCTTTTTATGACTGCATGATTATGCACACCTTCACCGCCTGGATTCTGAGCAATCTTCAGTCCCCGCAATGCTGACGCCAGAGGGCATTTGCAGTATACTCCCGCCCTAAATTCTTTAACTGGCGCGGGCGGTTGTAAGCCCGCATCAAAAACGTAAGGTATCCAGGTGAATATTCAGGCTCTTCTCTCCGAAAAAGTCAGTCAGGCACTGATTGCCGCAGGCGCGCCTGCGGATTGCGAACCGCAGGTTCGTCAGTCAGCAAAAGTACAGTTTGGCGACTATCAGGCTAATGGCGTGATGGCAGTGGCTAAAAAACTGGGCATGCCGCCGCGACAGCTCGCTGAGCAGGTACTGACGCATCTGGATCTTTCCGGCATTGCCAGCAAAACCGAAATCGCCGGTCCGGGCTTTATCAACATCTTCCTTGAGCCTGCATTCCTGGCAAGCCACGTTGACGCGGCGCTGAAATCTGACCGTCTGGGCGTTTCCCAGCCGGAGGCGCAGACCGTCGTGATCGACTACTCTGCCCCGAACGTGGCGAAAGAGATGCACGTTGGCCACCTGCGCTCCACCATCATCGGTGATGCCGCGGTGCGCACGCTGGAATTCCTCGGTCACAAGGTGATCCGCGCGAACCACGTGGGCGACTGGGGTACCCAGTTCGGCATGCTGATTGCTTACCTGGAAAAACAGCAGCAGGAAAACGCAGGTGAAATGGCGCTGGCGGATCTGGAAGGGTTCTACCGCGAAGCCAAAAAGCACTACGACGAAGATGAAGCCTTTGCCGAGCGCGCGCGCAGCTATGTGGTAAAACTGCAGGGCGGCGACCAATACTTCCTCGAGATGTGGCGCAAGCTGGTTGATATCACCATGTCTCAGAACCAGCTGACCTATAACCGTCTGAACGTTACCCTGACCCGTGACGACGTGATGGGTGAAAGCCTCTATAACCCAATGCTGCCCGGCATTGTGGCTGACCTGAAAGCGAAAAACCTGGCGGTAGAGAGCGAAGGCGCAACGGTGGTGTTCCTTGATGAGTACAAAAACAAGGAAGGCGAACCGATGGGCGTGATCATCCAGAAAAAGGATGGCGGCTACCTCTACACCACGACAGACATCGCCTGCGCGAAATACCGTTACGAAACGCTGCATGCCGATCGCGTGCTTTACTACATCGACTCCCGTCAGCACCAGCACCTGATGCAGGCGTGGACCATCGTGCGTAAAGCCGGTTACGTGCCGGATTGCGTGCCGCTTGAACACCACATGTTCGGCATGATGCTGGGTAAAGACGGCAAGCCGTTCAAAACCCGTGCGGGCGGAACCGTGAAGCTGTCCGACCTGCTGGACGAAGCGCTGGAACGCGCCCGCCGTCTGGTGGCCGAGAAGAACCCGGACATGCCTGCCGACGAGCTGGAAAAACTGGCCAACGCCGTGGGTATCGGTGCGGTGAAATACGCGGATCTCTCCAAGAACCGTACCACCGACTATATTTTCGACTGGGATAACATGCTGGCGTTTGAGGGCAACACAGCGCCTTACATGCAGTACGCCTACACCCGCGTGCTCTCGGTGTTCCGTAAGGCGAACATTGATGAAAGCGTACTGGCGAATGCGACAGTGACCATCACGGAAGATCGTGAAGCACAGCTGGCGGCGCGCCTGCTGCAGTTTGAAGAGACGCTGACGGTTGTTGCGCGTGACGGCACGCCGCACGTAATGTGTGCTTACCTGTACGATCTGGCGGGTCTGTTCTCCGGCTTCTACGAACACTGCCCGATTCTGTCTGCGGAAAACGAATCGGTCCGCAACAGCCGCCTGAAGCTGGCGCAGCTCACGGCGAAGACCCTGAAGCTGGGTCTGGATACCCTGGGTATCGAAACCGTAGAACGCATGTAATACAAAAAACCCGGCAAGCGCCGGGTTTTTTCTTATCAGAAATACTTCCGTAAATATTCCGTCAAACAGAGAATCGCCATCGCCTGTCCGTACGGCATAGACGTCAGCGGGATCTGGCGATAAAACTCAAGATCGCTGCCCATGCCCGTGCCGAACGACGTTTGCAACAGCTCGCCTTCCGCCGAAATATTTTTGACGATACCGCGAATCGCTTTTTCTGCCACTTCGGCATACTCCGCGCCAACGTAGCGCTTGCGCACGGCTTTCAGAATGCCGTAGGCAAACCCTGCCGTGGCGGACGCCTCAAGATAAGAATGTGGATCGTCGAGCAGCGTATGCCATAGCCCGCTGTCGTCCTGATATTTCGCCAGCGCGGCAATCTGCGCATTCAATACCTGCACCAGGTAGCGGCGCACCGCGTTGCTTTCCGGCAGATCCACCAGCTCAAGGAAGTCCGGGATGACGATGGTGAGCCAGCTGTTGCCGCGCGCCCAGCGGGCACGGGCAAAGTTATGATTACCGTCATAGCTCCAGCCGTGGAACCACAGCCCGGTCTCCCGGTCCATCAGGTTCTGCACGTGCAGCAGGAACTGATAGACCGCCTCTTCAACGTACTCCGGCTTATTGAGCAGCTTGCCGATTTTCGCCAGCGGCAGCACCGTCATCATCAGCGTGTCATCCCACATCTGTTGATGGTTTTCTTCCGCCAGGGTGATGTGCTGCATCCCGCCGTGTTCCGTGCGCGGCATCTCTGCCATCGCCCATTCCGCCCAGCTTTCCAGCCACGGCCGCCAGGCCTGATTTTGGGTCTCTTCGTAGCGATAAGCCAGCGTCAGAAACGGCGACATGGTATTCACGTTTTTGGTGGTCGCACCTTCCGCAAACCGGTCGGCAAACCAGCTGTCGATGATGTCTCGCATACCTTCGTCGCCGGTCTGGCAGTAATACTGCCAGATACCGTACAGGCCAACGCCGTGCGTCCACTCCCATCCGGCCCAGCCTTTGGTGTCGATCACGCGCCCGTCGTCCAGCCGCAGCAAAAATTCACCCGTTTTATCTTGGATATTGACCAGGCTATGCGTCACCTTTTGAATCAGCGATTTCAGCTCGTCCCGGGCGATAAAGCGCTCTGGCTGACGCAGTAGCGGGCTATGTTTGACAGGCCACACTTTCATCATCTTAACCTCTGTTGTATGTCGAATTCAGTACCGCGCGTTCCTTCAGCGAGGGTGCCGCTGGCTTGTTGCGATTCAGATAACCGATGTTGTTATTGCCCCACAGTGACTCATAGGGCATACCGGCCAGCATCTCAACGGTGGCGCGGGCGTGTGGCGTCGCTGACTCAGGCATCGCATGACCACACTCACGCATTTTCGCGGTCTCCTCGCGCAGCGTGCTGTGGGTCTGCAAATTGAGCCTGAAGCGCAGGGAAACGAGGAAGCCGCAGAACAGCACCAGGATGATGCCCACGCTCAGGATCGTCAAAATGGTGTGGCTCACTTCCGCAGGCTGTACTTTCTGACCGCTGACAAAGCCGGACATCTGCATCACAATGCCCACCAGCATCACCGCACCGGCCTGTGACGCCTTACGGGTCAGGGTCATGATGCCCGCGAAGATCCCTTCGCGGCGCTGGCCGGTGATCGCTTCATCCACGTCAGCAATGTAGGTGTAGGTATTCCATGGCACATAGTTGATACCGCCGCGACCGAGGCCCGCCACCGCAGAGATCAGCAACAGCAGAGCGTAAACGTCGCTCAGGCCCGCGTAATAGAGCACGGCATAGGAAATTGACGCCAGGCCAAACAGCACCACCACCATGCGGTAGGACGGTGCAGGCCCGAAGCGGATACACAGCGGGATCATGGCGATAACTGCAAGGAACTGGAAGATGGCCATCGTGCCCAGCAGATTGGACGCCACTGACGCTTCCTGCATCAGCACAAACACCACGTAGTAGGTGAATACCGCATTAAACACGTCCTGCGCGATATAGCCGCCAAGGTACATGCCCAGATGCTGACGGAAAATCTTGATGCGCAGCGTGGAGCTGAGCTCAACGATCAGGCGGTTGAGGCTCTGCCACAGCGTCAGCTTCTTCTTCTCTTCTTCAGCACGCAGCGCCGCTTCAGACCACTCTTCGCGCGGGCGTTCCCAGGTGAAGCACCAGACGAAGGTCAGCATCAGCGCGCAGAGCACGGAGAAGACCAGGCTTGCGTAGAAGAAGGAAACCGCGTTGTCTTTCCCGAACCAGGTCAACAGGATCCCCGGCAGGAAGGAAGCCAGAATGGCGGACATCTGGGCCATAGCGATACGCGCCCCGGAGAACTTGGTTTTCTGCTTAAAGTCATCGGTCATTTCCGGCACCAGCGTTTCGTACGGCACCAGAATCATGGTGTAAACAATATCAAACACCAGATAGGTCAGCAGATAGTACCCGAAGCTCATGTCCCCAACCCACATCAGCGAGTAGCTGAACACGCACGGGATCCCCAGCAGGATAAAGAACTTACGACGGCCAAAGCGCTTACCGAGCCAGGTCGTACCAAAGTTATCGGTTAAAAAGCCCATCAACGGGCTAACGATGGCATCCAGCACCCTTGCCGCGGCAAAGATGAACGTTGCTTCGATCGGTGAAAGCCCGCAGAAGGTGGTATAAAAATATAAAAGCCAGGCCGCCGTCAGGGCGGTGGTACCCGCCCCGAGAAAATCACCTGACCCGTAAGCAAGATAATTCGCGAGTCCAATTTTACGTGTTTTCATTGCCGTCAACCCTAATCAGTTTCAGGAGACTCCCTGCAAGCACGCTTCGTCCGGGAGCTTTTATACGGCTACAGTAAATGCATCGACCTGTTGATACCTTTCTGTTTCTGCCACTCCTGAGAGGGTGCATGGCAAAAATACAAAGAGTAGGGTCACGCGCGTCACTGATTTATAAAACAGCGTTTCTATTTGATCAAAAGGAGAGGTCAGTTTTGAGAGCCAGCCATCAGAATGGCCTGATGGCTGGTGAAAAGGCAGGGTGTTAGCGATAGTTCACGATGACGGAATTACTCTGTACCTTCAGCGCCGGGATTAAGCGCCCCCCGCCCGGCACTTCCCAGATGAAACGCAAAGGTTCAATGGCCGGTACGCCGTTGAACGCCTGCGTCGTGCCATTTTCACCGTCGATTTCCGTGCAGCGCGTCTGAGAGCAGAGGCGCACCCGCAGCCCTGCGGGCGTTGGGCCAATCAGCCGGTAATTCCAGACCACAAGGCCCATCTGACCGGAAACGCCTTCAGAAGGCGACAGCGGGTTAGATGACATGGCGACGCCCCGGTTGCTGAGGGTCACCCCCATGCTGCTTGCCTGCCAGGTGCCCTCCCCGGCAGCGTGCGCCGCCAGCGGGAAGAGCAAAATCCAGAGCCATTTACGCATTATTTTCCTCCAATCGTCGCGGTCATGCGGATATGACGGTTATCCGACAGCTCCATATTCGACAGCACGACCAGCTGATTCAGGCTACGACGCAGGAAACGCGACAGCAGCGGACGCAGCGCATGATTAACCAGCAGCACCGGCGGTGCGCCCAGCATCTCCTGGCGCGCCAGCGCCTCCTGCGTTTGCGCCAGCAGACGGTCCGCCAGCCCCGGCTCCAGGCCGCCCCCGCCCTGCAGGGCCTGCAGCAGCAGACGTTCAAGCGGCGTATCGAGGCCAATAACCTGCACTTCTCCGGTTCCCGGGAACCACTGCTGGGTGATCGCACGACCCAGCGCCACGCGTACCACCGCCGTCAGCTCGTGCGGATCGTTTTGTATCGGCGCATGCTCGGCAAGGGTTTCCAGAATAGTGCGCATATCGCGGATCGGCACTTTCTCTTCAAGCAGGTTTTGCAGCACCTTGTGCAGCGTGGTTAAGGTCACCACGCCCGGGACCAGATCTTCCGTCAGCTTCGGCATCTCCTGCGTGACGCGGTCCAGCAGCAGCTGCGCCTCCTGACGGCCAAACAGCTCTGCCGAGAATTGCCCAATCAGGTGATTAAGATGGGTCGCCACCACGGTACTGGCTTCAACAACCGTATACCCCTGGATTTGCGCCTGCTCTTTCAGGGCACTTTCAATCCAGATAGCGGCCAGGCCAAAGGCCGGGTCGATAGTTTGCTCGCCCGGAAGCGTGCCCGCGGCGGTGCCCGGGTTAATCGCCAGCCAGCGGCCCGGATAGGCATCACCGCTGCCAATTTCGACACCTTTCATCAGAATGCGATAGCGCGCGGGCGGCAGGTCCATATTGTCGCGGATGTGAACAACCGGCGGCAGGAAGCCCATATCCTGCGCGAATTTTTTACGGATACTGCGGATACGGCCAAGCAGCTCGCCATCCTGCTGGAAATCGACCATCGGAATCAGGCGATAGCCCACTTCCATTCCCAGGGAATCTTCCAGTTGAACGTCGTTCCAGGTCGCTTCGACGGCCTGGGTATTCTCCGGCATTTTTACCTGAACAGGCTCCGCTGCCGGTTTGGTTTCACGACCGCGCATCCACCAGGCAAGCCCCAGCAGACCCGCCGTAAACAGCAGGAAGACGAGGTTTGGCATCCCCGGCACCAGACCGAGCAAACCCAGAACGGCAGCGGCCAGCAGCATCACGCGCGGGTTGCTGAACAGCTGGCCCACCATCTGCTCGCCAACGTCCTGATCGGTACTCACGCGGGTCACAATCACACCCGCCGCAGTAGAGATAACCAGCGCCGGGATCTGCGCGACCAGACCGTCACCAATGGTCAGCAGCGTATAGCTTTCCGCCGCGTGGCCCATGTCCATCCCGTGCTGCAATACCCCCACCAGCAGGCCGCCGACCACGTTAATCACCATGATCAGAATGCCCGCGATGGCGTCACCGCGCACAAACTTGCTCGCACCGTCCATGGAGCCGTAGAAGTCCGCCTCCTGCGTTACTTCCGAACGGCGTTTTTTGGCTTCATCTTCGGCGATAAGACCGGCATTCAGGTCGGCATCGATCGCCATCTGTTTGCCCGGCATCCCGTCCAGCACAAAACGCGCGCCCACTTCCGCAATACGCCCTGCACCTTTGGTGATAACCATAAAGTTGATAATAACGAGGATAACGAACACCACGATACCGATAGCGAAATTGCCGCCCACCAGGAAGTGGCCGAACGCTTCCACCACTTTACCTGCCGCTGCCGCACCGGTGTGACCTTCCATCAGGATGATACGCGTGGACGCGACGTTCAGCGCCAGTCGGAGCAAGGTGGTAAACAGCAGAATGGTCGGGAATGCGGCAAACTCCAGGGTACGCTGGGTGAACATCGCCACCAGCAGCACCATAATGGACAGCGCAATATTGAAAGTGAAAAGCAGATCGAGGATGAACGCCGGGAGCGGCAGTACCATCATCGACAGAATTAGCAGGATCAGAATCGGCCCGGCAAGGATTTGCCATTGGGTCGATTTCAGGTTGCCGGGCAGGCGCAACATTGCCACCAGATTAGCCATCAGTGTCCTTCTCGTTCATAAAATCCAGCGCGGCAGGCACCGGAAGGTTTTCAGGTTTTACAGGCCGCTGACCGCCAGCCAGACGCCAGCGCTTCAACTGCCACACCCAGGCCAGCACTTCCGCCACGGCGGCGTAGAGTTGTCCCGGGATCTGTTGTCCGATATCCGCATGGCGGTACAGGGCACGCGCCAGCGGAGGGGCTTCCAGGATCGGCACGCGGTGTTCTGTGCCAATTTCCCTGATACGGAGTGCGATCAGCCCCGCCCCTTTAGCAACGACTTTCGGCGCGCTCATTTTGTTTTCGTCATAGCGCAGCGCAACGGAATAGTGCGTTGGGTTGGTAACAATGACGTCGGCCTTCGGCACATCGTCCATCATGCGGCGACGGGCGGCGGCACGCTGCATCTGGCGGATACGCCCTTTTACGTGCGGGTCACCTTCCATCTGCTTATATTCGTCACGGATATCCTGACGCGACATGCGCAGCTTTTTGAAGTGGGTATAAAGCTGGAAGATCACGTCAAAACCCACCATCGGGATAATGCTGAGCACCACAAGCAGCGCGCAGAGCCCGACCAGATTCAGCGCGTTGCTCATCGCGGTGAGAGGCGATTCGCTGATAAGACGCATCATTTCTGGCCAGTGGTACCAGAGGTAAAAGCCTGCGGAACTGCCCATCAGCACCGATTTGAGGACGGCTTTGAGCAGCTCAGCCCCGGTCTGCGCAGAGAACATTTTCGCAATACCCGGCAGCGGGTTCAGTTTGGAAAATTTCGGTTGCAGCGATTTGGCACTGAAAACCAGACCGCCGAGCATCACCGGAGAGACCAGCGCGACCAGCACGACCCCGGTAATCAGGGGCAACAGCGCGACCATGGCCCCCTTAATAAGCTGAATAATCTGGCTGAGGATCAGATTCGGATCGTTGACCATGCTGTGGTCAAAACGTAAGCCGGTGGACAACATTCCCGCTAGCCTGCGGGCGAGCGACTCCCCGCCCCACCAGATAATGCACACCCCTACGATAAGGATCAGCAGGGAGGTTAATTCTCGGGATCGGGGGATCTGCCCTTCCTCACGCGCTTTTTCTAGCCGGTGGGGTGTGGGGGCTTCCGTTTTGTCGTCGTTCTCTTCTGCCACAGTGCATGCTCAGCCCATTACGTCACGGGTATCATGCCAGCACCGCCTTTCATCAATGGGCTGATAAACCCCTATAACCGGGTCTTTTTATCCAGTTTAAAACGCCACTCCGTACATTGGGCAAGCGAAGAGAGGACACGTTATGTTCGAACAAACAGTGTTCCGGCTTTTGTGATGCGCTTCATATCACAAAATGAATTAAGCGAAGTTTTAAAATGTTTATTCAAAAAAAATATCCCTAAAGAAAATTAACATAGTCGTCGATTTCAACCGCTTAATATTGCAGGAATGATATAAGTATGTAAATTCAATAATTCAGACCAATTAAAAATCTATTTATCCATTACCGGAGAAAATCCAAAAATGGATTAATCATTATAACATTAGTCCTGAAGCTCACTTACCAGAAGAAATTTAAATGTTATAATTTCGCGTGACATAATTTACTTTTCACGAGAAAGCAAATTATATGCCAGATATTACTTTTTATTTAAAGGAAGATTTAAGATGGATTTGAAAAAGCATATTATTGCAGGCTTAACCCTTGCAACACTGTCAATGAATGGTTTCGCCGCAGAAATGAATGCCGGCACTATTCATTTCACGGGTGAAATTATCGAATCAAGCTGTACGATTCAGGGGGACGATGGCACGGACAGTACTATCCCGCTGGGTACCTATCCTATATCGTTGTTTACTGATGTTGGAACGGAAACCGCACTTATGCCCTTCTCCGTTACGCTAGCGAACTGCCCGTTGAAAAGCGATGGGCTTCCGGCTGTACAGCTGACCTTTAACGGCCCAACAACCCTGACCGGGACCAATACGCTGCTGGACGTCAGTAAAATTACCACCACGGGCGATACCGCGGCTACAGGTATCGGCGTTGCCGTCAGCCTGGCGGGTAAAGATGATAAGCTCATCACGATGGACGGCGCCGAAGGGCAGGTCTATATCGAACTGGCGTCAAAACCCGAAGATACGATTAAAGCTGATTTTAATGCTCGCTATAAATCATTTGCAGCTGCGGTTACGGCCGGTCCGGCAGACGCTGATATGACGGTAAACATTCTTTACCGTTAATAAACACACTGCTGACATTCATAATATAAATAGATTTAGGCCTCATGACGTTTAAGGAGTCATGCTCTGATAATAGTCCGAATCCGGATTCGGACTATTATCATTCCCCTTCAACCTCCTTTATTAAAGGTTTCACCATGCGCATTTTACTCCAGGTCTTATTATGCATTCCTGTTATTGCGAGCACCTTTTGTCACGCAGCAGGTATTCAGATCGGTCGCACACGCATAATCTACGATGCCGCGAAAAAGGAAGTTGCCCTGCCCTTACAAAATAATGATAAAGAGCTTCCATGGTTAATACAGTCATGGACGGATACGGGCGATGGTAAAACGCACGGACCGTTTATCGTAACTCCGCCTCTCTTTCGGCTCGATCCGCAAAAAGAGCAAACCCTGCGCATTACCTGGAACGGGACAGCCTTAGCAGGGGATAAAGAGTCGCTGTTCTATATGAACGTGCGAACCGTTCCTGCCACGGCTACAGATGAGGGTGACAAAAACGTCCTGCGGTTAATCTATAAAACGCGTCTGAAACTGTTCTGGCGCCCTGTAGGTCTGAGCGGAACACCCTCTGAAACCTGTAAAAACCTGCGCTTCGCTCGTCATGGTCAGCAGCTCACTGTCATCAACGCGGGGGCGTTCTACAGCGTCTTTGATTCACTTGCGCTGGGCTCGCACAAAGTGGAGAAAGCAGATATGGCTGCCCCTAAATCCCGCGTTGACATTCCTCTCCCTGACAATGCTCAGGGGACGAGCGTCACCTGGCGCTGCATCACCGATTACGGCAATGCTTCAGAAAAATACACTTCCACACTGGCGCAGGATTAAAAGACCGCGATGATGACAGGACGTATTGATTTGTCATACGGGCGGCTCTTTAGACTGAATCCGCTTCTTCGCTGCCTTGGTGGTGTCTTGCTCATGGCGAGCTTCTCGACGCTGGCCCGTGAGTATCGTTTCTCTCCCTCATCGCTTGAAGGAGACATGCTGGCACAGCAGGATATCGACCTTTCACTCTTTTCAAAGTCGAATGCTCAGCTACCCGGCACCTATTCTTCACGAGTGCAGGTGAACGAACGCCGCCTGAGCACCACCAATATCGCTTACGTCAGCTCGCCGGAAGGGTCACTGATACCGCAGCTCACACCGGATATGCTGCGGGCATGGGGGATTGCTATCGATCGGTATCCCGCCTTGCTTGCATTACCCGCCAATAAGGCTTTGCCCAAAGATATCAGCAACTATATTCCCCAGGCCTCCGCGCGGCTTGATTTTTCAACCATGACATTAGCGTTGAGTATTCCTCAGGCCGCGTTAAGTGGGACCGGTCACGATTACATCGATCCCTCGCGCTGGGACGACGGTGTTCCCGTGTTGTTCAGTGACTACGCTTTTTCAGGATCAAAAAATAAGGACAGCGGCGTCAGCAGCGCCACCAGTCAGTATCTGAATTTGCGCACCGGCGCCAACCTGGGTGGCTGGCGAGTGCGCAACTATTCTACGTGGAGCAATTCAGAGAGTGAAAACCAGTGGGAAAATATCAATACCTTCCTGCAGCATGACGTTGACGCCCTCAAGGCGCAGTTCACGGCCGGGGAAAGCAGCACGCGTGGCGAGGTATTTGATAGCTTACAGTACCGGGGCGTCAACCTTGCGTCAGATGAAGAGATGCTTCCCTATAGCCAACGCGGCTATGCCCCTGTCATACGCGGCATCGCCAGTTCAAATGCAGAAATCTCGGTGCGCCAGAACGGCTATCTCATCTATCAGCAAAATGTCGCGCCGGGCGCGTTCGAAATCAACGATCTCTACTCCACGACCAACAGCGGCGATCTGGACGTTACGGTGAAAGAGGCTGACGGCACCGAGCATCGCTTTACGCAGCCCTACTCCAGTATCGCGGTTATGCTGCGGCCAGGGCGTATGAAGTATGAAATGACCGCAGGCCGTTATCGTGCTGAAAGCGGGAGCGACCAAAAGGAACCCGACTTTTTCCAGGGAAGCATGATTTACGGTTTAAATAACCTTCTCACCTGGTTTGGAGGGCTGACCCTCTCGAAAGACTATAACGCCGCCAATACCGGAGCCGGTCTGGCGCTCGGGCCGCTGGGCTCGCTGTCGGCTGACGTTACCCTGGCCGACACCCGGCTAGACGACAACAGCCAACATACCGGCCAGTCATGGCGTCTGCTTTATACCGGTAAACTGGATTCGACCAATACCAACTTCAGCCTCGGCAGCTACCGATACTCCAGCCGCGGGTATTACAGCTTTACCGACGCCAATCAAAAGCGTGACGGTCACGAAGACGATCTGCTGTTTCGTTACCATAAACGCAACCGCATTCAGGCCAGCGTGAGCCAAACCGTTGCTGGGGTGAGTCTGTATCTTAATGGTTATCAGCAGGATTACTGGGGCACCTCTAAAAAAGAGTGCAGCCTGTCGGTTGGATTAAATACCGTTGTTGCCGGCACGAGTTATCACGTGGCCTATACGTACAGCAAAACCAACGACGAAGAGTCTGACAGAATGGTCTCTTTAGGGTTTAGCATTCCTCTCGCCAGATGGCTGCCACGCGCCTGGAGTAGCTATAACATCAGCAATACTAAAAATGGCTATACGCGACAAAACGTGGGCCTCAGCGGCACGCTGCTGGACGACGAGCGTCTGAGCTACTCGTTACAGCAGAGCCATTCCAACCACGACGGGGAAGATATCAGCAGCGTCTACTGCAGCTACCGCTCGCAATACGCCAACCTGAACGCAGGCTATTACGCCTCGACTGATGACTCTCAGCAGCTTAACTACGGCATTAGCGGCGGTATTGTTGCCCATCCTCAGGGCGTCACGCTGGCTCAACCTTTAGGCAGCCAGTTTGCTATCGTCAACGCCAACGACGCGTCCGGCGTCCGTTTCCTGAACCAGCGGGGTATTCAGACCGACTGGCAGGGTAACGCAGTCATTCCATCGCTCACTCCGTACCAGGAGAACAATATTCGTATTGATACCGCGAGCCTGCCGGAAAATGTGGACAGCAGCGATACCGCCATCACCGTCATTCCCTCGCGCAACGCGGCGGTGCTGGCCAGATTTGACGCCCACACAGGCTATCGGATGCTGATTACCCTGAAGCGTCCAAACGGCCTCCCCGTTCCGTTCGGCGCCATCGCGACCAGTAGCGACCCGGTGATGAGCGGTATTGTCGATGAAACCGGCACCGTCTATCTGGCAGGCATTGGAGAGACCGCGCAGATCACCGTGAAATGGGGCAACGGCACGGGCCAACAGTGCCGCGCCAGCATTACGCAACAGTCAGCCAACCAAACCGAAAGCCCTAACGGTATTCGCTCGGTTAGCGAGCTTTGTCAGCAGGAATAAGCACATGAAAACTATACTCACGAAACGGGCCGTCTGGGCTTTATTGACTACGGCATTGAGCCTGACCGCAACCAGCCCGTGCAGGGGAGCCGTGACTTTACTTCGTAACTGCTTCGGTGCGCCGCAAGCCTACACCACGTCGTTCGATCATGAGTTTTCGTCCAGCGAAAATATTGCCAATCATGACTATGATGTGCCAAATCATCTGGTCGGCAATGGACCGGTGATAGTGGCCAACTGCAGCTGTCCCGGAAATATGTTTTCTTCGAGCATGGTCTATGAAAAAACGTTTGCCGGGAGCCCGCTGAATCCGGGAACAAACGGATACGGCTATTTGACCGATAAGATCGATGCCGATATCACCGCCTACGCGGATGCAATCAACTCTCCGGACGGTACTTCTCTGAACCCGTTAGCTATCAATGAATACCCGACGTCCAGAGCTAATATGCGTAACACTACCGAGAATGCACTCGCCAAAACGGAGGGGGATGCCAACGTTTGCAGTAGTGGCACCCAACCGAGCAACGCCGCTACAGTAAAGCGTAATTTCCGCTGGAACGTCGTTGCGATCCTGCTTCACGTTAAAAAACCCATCCTGGGTCAAGAGGTTATCCCTTCGACGATCGTCGCGCAAAACTATGCCTGTCTTTATTTCGGCACGGGGGGAAGCTGCGATTCAGGACAGGCAGAACAGGTCTCTGATATCTGGTTTAGCGGCACGCTTTCAGCGCCGCTAAGCTGCGTTATCAACGAAGGCAGCACCATAGAGGTTGAGTTCGGCAGCATCGTCAGCAAGCAATTCGTCATCAAAGGGCAACCGCCAAAACGTTATGCCATCAAAAACGTTGATATTGCCTACCACTGTGATGATAACGCAGTGGGAAACACGGACCGGATAAAGCTCACGCTGACAGCAGATCAGGGCGTGGCGGATAGCAGTACGCCGTACATTGCAAAACTTCTGGACAGGGACGATCTCGGGGTGCGCGTATATGATGAAAATAGTCAGAACGTTGCGCTGGATGGTACCTATGAGTTTCCGGTAACAATGGACGAGCAGGGAAATGGTGTGGTCAAAATTCAGGCTGTACCGGTCAGCACGACGAATGCCCCCCCGGCCCCGGGCCGCTTTGAAGGTAACGTGACGGTGAAGATGGATCTTCGCTAACCGAAATACCCTCAGGCTGACGCCGCAGCCTGAGGGTAATCAGAACAATCAGAAGCCGAGGCTGTCCAGCAGATCGTCGACCTGATCCTGGCTTGCCACAACTCCCGCCTTGCTGGCGTCGAGCTGTGGACCATTGAGCAGGCTTTCGTTCTCGCGTTTTGGACGGGCTGCCGGTTCCGGAATGTTCTCCAGCAGAACCATCAGCAGCTGACGCTCAATCTCCTGGATAACATCCATCATGCGCTTGATCACCTGACCGGTGAGGTCCTGGAAATCCTGCGCCATCATGATGTCCAGCAGCTGGGCGTTGGTGAAGCTGGTGTGGCCCGGCACATCACCCAGGTACTGACGGGTATCCGTCACCAGCTCGCGGGCATCCGCCAGCTCGATAGGATTCTCAAACCACTCGTCCCAGCGTTTGCTCAGCGCTTTCGCCCCCTTTTCCATCGCATCCTGGTGCGGCTGTGACGCTTCAACGCTGTTCAGCGCACGTTCCGCGGCCTGAGCGGTCATCTGCACAACATAGTCCAGACGATCGCGGGCATCAGGAATGGCTTCCGCCGCTTCGGCAATCGCCTGATCCAGACCCAGCTCGCGCAGGCTGTCACGCAGCATGCGCGTCAGGCTGCCGATGCGGACGATGATATCGCTCGGCGAGTGTTCTTCAACGGGTTTCATAGCAGGTTGCAACATTTCCATCACCTCACATGCCGAGTTTCTCGAAGATCTTACCGAGCTTCTCTTCCAGGGTTGCCGCGGTGAATGGCTTCACCACATAGCCGCTTGCGCCCGCCTGTGCAGCGGCAATGATGTTCTCTTTTTTCGCTTCTGCAGTAACCATCAGAACCGGCATAGACGCCATTCCCGCATCGGCACGAATGGTTTTCAGCAGTTCCAGACCTGAATCGCCACGGGTTTAACAGACACCTCAGAGTCATTTAAGATGGCTTAAAGA
>JAEAMG010000769.1_pt1 | contig 31605 bp, 16 predicted proteins | sample 8958741 | NCBI WGS metagenome assembly JAEAMG01 (sample SAMN16933256, study PRJNA681125) | bioreactor sludge metagenome | isolation source: anaerobic bioreactor treating anionic surfactant - SDBS | place: India: Bengaluru | collected 2019-02-28 | reverse complement strand
CCCCCCCCCCCCCCCCCCCCCCCCCCCCCCCCCCCCCCCCCCCCCCCCCCCCAAGTCTCATGCATATCTCATCCTGCTTTTGGGGCCTCGGTGTACCCCCAAGTAACGATAAGCCTGCCGGGCAGTCACGAAGCAAGCTGATTTACCTTGGAGTAGTTGAGCGAAAAGGATCAGGCGCCGGTCTCCTCAAATAGAGTAGAATAGGGATATTACGTTGAGAATGTTTCGTTTCACTTTTAATGTAAAAAGGATAAGGCTATGTCCAGGTACATACTTTCTCTGGTTGCCACTGTAATTCTTTTATTGGTCTCTTCCTGCATGAAGAACGATATAAAGGCCGAGAAGCTACTTTCGGACTCCGTTACTGCCTATAAGGCCTTGAATACCTACAAGTCGGAGGGTGTGATTACCTCCACTATTGAGACCGGCGCGGGGAACGTGACCCAGGAAATAACATTTGCACTGCTGCTGAAAAAGCCCAACCTCTATCGCATTACCTGGTCTCAGAAAAGTTCCAACGTGCCTGACGTCCAGAATGGCGCGGTGTGGAGCGACGGCACACAACGGTATCTGTACATAAGCGGTGTAAGCGCCTATTGTCCATTGCCGGATGATGCCACCGCATTGGGCGCGGCGACCGGCATTTCCGGAGGAGCCGCAGCTACTGTTCCGTTCCTGTTTCTCGCAGTGCCCCAGATGGTGGAAAACTCTTTTTCAAGATTGACTCATCCCAAAATTTTGGAGTCACAACAAATAGACGGAGAAGACTGCCATGTCATCAGCAGTCCATCCACCATATCCAAGGAAGAAACCCTCTGGATTTCCAAGTCAAGCGGCCTGATGCGTAAATGCAGCCGTTCGTTGGAAGCGCCGGCAACGGGACGTAAAATTCCTGAAATGTCCGAAGAGCAGATAGAAGAAACCATCAGGGCGATGGGCATGGAAGTTACGGAACAGAGTAAAATGGAATATCGGGCGATGATGGAGGCGATGATGAAAACGAGCATGAAAGGCTCAAATACCGAGACGCACACCACCATCACCTTCCCGGAATTGAATCCTGATGACTTCAGGTTCGTCTGCCCGGAAGGGACCAAACTACACAAATCCTTTGATGACATGATGCTCGCCGCCAGGCAATCAAAGGATAAAACAATCAGGCCGGACGCAATAGAAACACCACCGGATGACCAGGGGATTGGGCAACCCGACAATACGGGCGTGCTCACCACCACTCCAGTGCAGGAAGGAACAACAGGGCATCAGGAAAAGGCGCTGCATTCTTCCTGTATGAATAACCTGAAGCAATGCGGGTTGGTGTACAAAATGTTTGCCGGCGAAAGCCCTAAGGGATGGGCGCCGCCATTAAGTCCGCGGCCTGGATACCTGATGTGGCAGAAAGAGGTTGTTTATCCAGAATATCTTACAGACCCGACAATCCTCGTATGCCCTGCGGATAACGAAAAGCGGCAATCGCTGGAGGCGATAGCGGAATACGAGGACAAGGCGGTGTTTTCTTTCGCTAACAGTACTTATTGGTATTTGGGCTATGCAATTCCCGATGATAAGACGGGCCTGGCCTTTGCCGAAGCCTATCGGGAACAGGTGGAGCGTGGGGGAGCGTTTTTGGACGACTTGAAAGATGGAGACGGCAAGCCAATATACAGGCTGTGTGAAGGTGTTGAACGATTTTTCATTACCGACATCAATGACACTCAGGCCTCGTGGAAAATACAATCCAAACTTCCTGTATTCATTGAACGTCCCGGAGCCCATGGCGACTCCATAGCTGTGCTTTATATAGATGGCCATGTGGAATCGTTGACCTATCCCGGCGACTTTCCTGCGTCCCGGATTTTCATTGAGGCGCTCCAAGGTCTGGAAGCGTTACGGCAGCCCTAATTCTCCCGGAGACTGCTGGCAGGATACGCACGAGGAGTGCAACAGTTTTTATGCCTTACAGCGGATGGAGCCGGCAAAAATTACAGGCATCTACGCACTACCGTCACTACAACAGACTGAGGTAATGCAACAGAGGCGGAACCGCAGGGAGGTATGAGGCGGTTTTGTAACACGCGCGTTATCCAAAGGCCTACATCTCTTCAGTTCGGGCACTTGTCCCGCCCGCTCTACGAATCCGGCACGACCTGTCCCCACAGACTTATGATTCTCCTCTCAAGGAACGAGTCCTTATGAGTCCATAGCTCACCCTGAAACCACGAAAATGTTACCGAAATTTTCATAGCGGCAGAGAGAATGACACAAAAGTTGATATTTCCCCACTTGATATAAAACCGGATGCCCAAAAGAGGAGTCAAACAAACGGAATTCGAAAAAAATTACTTATATAAGGATATGGATATAGTCATGTTGAGCGTTCTTTTAGCCGCGCTACTGGTTTATGGTTCGGTTGCATTTGGCGATACCCCACTTCTTTTAAACCAGATACAGGTTATTGGCACCCACAACAGTTACCATGTGCGGCCGCCGGATATCATGCTGGAAACGGCCGCCACGGTGACGGATGAGGCCAAGGGCATGGATTATAGCCATGATCCGCTCGATATACAGTTGGATCATGGCGTACGCAGTTTTGAATTGGATATCCAACCCTTCGCCGATGGTTTTTACGTGTATCATGTGCCGATTCTTGATGATGGCAGCACCTGTCCCATATTCCGGGACTGTCTGGCAACCGCTTGGGCCTGGTCGAAAGAGCATCCGGACCATGTGCCGATCAGTTTCCTGCTGGAATTTAAACTCATGGAATCGTTGCTTGCCGGCAAACCGCTGCTCAAGTCCGACGCGGTTATGCTGGAAATGCTGGAGCGGGAAATCCTTTCCGTCATTCCTCGTGACCGGATTCTGACGCCCGATGATATTCGGGGCAATTTTTCAACATTATCGGCTTCCGTAAGCACACGGGGCTGGCCACCTCTGGATGAAACCAGGGGCAAAATGTATTTTATCGTACACAATCGTGACGTATTGCGCGAGGAATACACAAGAGGACGGCCATCACTGGAAGGCAGGATTATGTTTGTTAATTCCTCGCCGGACCAAACCTATGGCGCATTCGCCGTCGTGGATAATCCCTATTCGAAGAAGATTCCCGAATACATCGCCCGTGGCATGATAATACGCGTCCGGGCGGATGCCGGACTGAAGCAGGGACGCACAGGCGACACACGCGGACGGGATACCGCCTTCGCAAGCGGGGCGCACATTATCAGCACGGACTTTCCTCGGGGCCGGGCAAGCGCGGATACAGGCTACTGTGTGGAATTTCCCGGTGGCGCCGAATCGCGAAACAATCCCGTCAATGGCCTTGACAAGCTGGCCCGTTCCCCGGATGGTTTCTTTATGAGTACGGGTAAATGAACGCAGGGGAAACGGGCGACCCTGTTAAGCCCAATCATTGAATCCTCCCATCACTGAACAGGGCAAGCCGAAGAAACGAAATTACCGCAACCCCAGCGATATCGGCGTGCCCCATAGTAAAGCCTGTGCTTGGTCATTCGGAAGAAGTTGGCAATTCAACCCTGGGCCATCTTTCCACAACGGCAAGTTCATAGATCCACCCCAAATTCAGGTCAAGGGAATGTGTTACAATAGGAACTCACGTGTGGTAGTTTGCCGTCACTTTCTTAAAAAATCACGGAGTCCCTTTTAAAATCATGCGGGTATTGATTATTGGCGCCAAGGGCCAACTGGGCACGGCAGTGTGCGAGGTGTTTCAAGACACGGATGTCATACAGGCGGACCAGGATAGTGTCGAATGCGTACTGGACATCTGTGACCGGGAAGTGGTTGCGTGTCGTATCGCCGAACTTCAGCCGGTGCTTGTGATTAATACCGCGGCCGAGCATGATTTGCATCTTTGTGAGGCCCATCCGCAGCGGACCTTTGCAGTAAACGCGTGCGGCGCCTTGTGGGTGGCCAAAGCGTGCAGCGTGGCAGGTTCCCGGCTGGTTCATATCAGCACGGACTATGTGTTCGGCGGCGATTCCACGAAAAGGACCGTCCCTTACTGCGAAACCGATTGCCCAAATCCGCTGAATGTCTATGCCGCCAGCAAACTGGCCTCCGAACACCTGGTCGCCGCGAACTGCGACAATCATGTTATTGTGCGCACAGCGGCCTTGTACGGCCTGGCGCCCTGCCGGGGCAAGGCCGGGCGCAACTTTGTAGAGACCATGCTCAGCCGTGCCGCCGCGGGCGGCGAAATCCGGGTGGTGGACGACGAATTCACGACACCCACCTATACGATGGCGCTGGCGCGTCAAATCAAAGTATTGGCGACCGACGCGGCGCCGGGCCTCTATCATGCCACGTGTGGCGGCGCCTGCTCGTGGTATGCATTCGCCGCCGCAATCTTTGAAGAGATGGGCATTAAGGCAAATCTGGTGAAAGCCAAAAGCCTGGAGTTTCAATCCGGGGTTCGGCGGCCTACCTATACCGTTCTGGAGAACAGGCGCGCCCGGGATGCCGGGCTGGACATCATGCCCCCGTGGCAAGACGCCTTGAAAGAATATACGGCCGCGCGCCGCAAAGCGGCAGACGCAGCCGTATAGGCGTATTCTTAATGAGTCTTACGCAGGTTCTTTGACGTCGGGAATGCTGGCCCGGCCTTTTTCCAAAATTTCCTCGTCCAGATCATAATCCTGCAAATCACCGCGCAGGTAGGCGTCATAGGCAGTCAGATCAAAATGGCCATGGCCACTGAGATTGAAGAGGATGGTCTTCTTTTCCCCCGCTTCCCGGCACCGGACGGCTTCGTCCACCGCCGCGCAGACGGCATGCCCCGATTCCGGTGCGGGGAGGATGCCCTCGCATTTTGCGAAGAGCAGGCTGGCCTTGAAGCAAGGGTTCTGATACAGGGCGATTGCATCAGTGACACCCTCGTGCGTGAGTTGGGCCACGGTACGCGCCACCCCGTGATACCGCAATCCGCCGGCATGAATGCCGGGCGGCACAAAATTATGGCCCAGGGTATACTGCTTCATCAAAGGCGTCATTTTTCCCGTGTCGCCATAATCATAGGCATAAGGTCCGCGCGTAAGGGTCGGACAGGCCGCCGGTTCGACTGCAACCAGCTTGGTTTTAAGATTCTTTTTTAACTTGTCCTGCACAAAGGGGAAAGCGATTCCGGCAAAATTCGAGCCGCCGCCGCAGCAGCCGATGACTACATCGGGATAGTCGCCAACGCTGTCCAACTGCAGTTTGGCTTCCTGCCCTATAATCGTCTGGTGCAGGCACACGTGGTTGAGCACACTGCCCAGGCTGTACTTGATTTTGCCGCCGCTGATGACCGCCACCTCGACGGCTTCGGAAATGGCCATGCCGAGGCTGCCCGTGGTATTGGGGTTTTCCGCCCGCATTTTCCTGCCGATTTCAGTGGTGTCGCTGGGACTTGGGATTACAGAGGCGCCATAGGCTTCCATGAAACTTTTACGGTAAGGTTTTTGCTCGAAACTGACGCGAACCATGTAGACCTTGCACGCCATTTCGAACATGGCGCAGGCAATAGCCAACGCGGTGCCCCACTGGCCGGCGCCCGTTTCCGTACTCAGCGAGTGCACCCCTTCTACCTGGTTATAATACGCCTGGGCAATTGAGGTATTGATTTTATGGCTGCCTGAAGGCGTTACGCTTTCATTCTTGTAATAAATCTTCGCGGGGGTTTTTAACGCTTCTTCAAGGCGGTACGCCCTGCGCAACGGTGTAGGACGGTACATCAAGTACCGGTCCATGACCTCGCCCGGAATGGAAATGTTTGACTGCATGCTCATTTCCTGCTCTATCAGTCCCATGGGAAAGATAGCGGCAAGGTCTTCAGGCCCTACAGGCTTCTGGGTGGCCGGGTGTAACACGGCAGTGGGGGGGGAGGGCATATCCGGCAGTACGTTATACCACGCATCCGGCATTTTCTTCGCGTCTAATAAAATAGCATACTCACGCATGGGAGGACTTCCTTTCCGTTACAGGACGTTGTTATAGAGGGCTACATTCCCTTGTACTAGAATTATAAGCACTTCCTGAAGTTAGTATACCCTTTCCCCTTACATAATGGAGACAGGGCATCCGCCTTCGCAAAGGCCGAATGGCTTTAAACTGTATATTGTCGTTTCGGCGGCGGCATTCAGCGCTGCCGTAAATGCAAGATACCACCATTCAGAGTGGTATTATGCCTTTTTATGGTCCTAAAATTCCAACGTTTCATATTCAATCCGTTGAAAAGGAAATGGCATGGGGTGGTCGTTAATTCTGGGTTGTGGCGGCCACGGGTTCCTGTGTTGCATTTGCCATTGTGTTGCGGAGTTGTTGAAGAACCTGGAGCACCTGCACATTCATCTGGGCAACCACTCCCAGGTCATTCCGCGTGCGTATGTCCTTTGCATAGAGTTCAACGGATTGATGTGCCAGGCTAACGGCCTGGTCTAACACAGGCAGGAGGACGCGCGCGGCTTCGGCAAGCCCCGCCTGTCCCGCTTTTTCATGGAAAAGCCCGTAGGCGTCATTCAGTGCAATCATGGCTTCCAGATAATGGCACCGCATGCGCAAGCGGTTTAGCAGCAAAGAGGCCCAGTTCTGGCCTTGCGTGTCAAGGCCTGGAGTGACAAGTCCTACTGCGGCCAATACATTCCTGTCGTTTTCAAGGAATGCCCGTTGTTCGGCCGCAATCTCAGCGGCGCGTTTTACTGTGTGAAGCCATTTTTCGGATTCCAATTCGGCGGGCGTATTCGGGAAAGGCGGGATACCCAAAGCCATCCATCCCGCCCCCAACAGCATGGGCCGGTCGTCATAAGGATTAGCCGGTGGCGTGACGGTAGCGGCGGTGTCATAAGCCAGGTATATATCCTTAAGAGAGCCCGCATCCTGGCCGTAAAGGCGTCCAACATATTCCGTATAGAATTGTTCTGCCGTCAGGCTGGTATTCCAGCAAAAATCAGCGAGATAACGCACGTTATGCTCCACGCCGGTCAACTTCCATCCCAGTAGCGTCACCGCCTCCACGCTATATTCGAGGCACTTGCGGTACATGTGTTCCTGCCAGGAGACGCGCCACTGGGGAAACCATTGCTCGCCGTCAAATTCCCACCAGTCGATCATCCAGGTGGGGCGGCCCTGCTGTGCGGGCTGGTAATAGTCCATTTGCCCGTTCAGGGTTTGGTCCGGGGCATAGGTATTCAGCGATGCAAAGCGTATTTCAGGCGGGAAATCAGGATGTATGCCGGGGAAAAGATGCTGTACAAACCAACCACCCGTGGCAACGCCTGCCCGTTCTTCCGCGGTCAACTGATTGACTACATCACGAAAATGATAGGCATAGTCAATATCCCCGGTGTGGGTCTCCAGTGGAGTCCATCGTGCATATTCGGCGCGCATTTCTGTGGCGCCAGGTTCGCGGCCTATTGGCTTTCCCAGCACCCCACGGGCCTCGGATTGCCACAGCCAATAGTAGTCCGATTGCGGATAGGTTTCCACCAGGGAACGATAACGCTGTATAGAAATTTCCAGATTTTCAGGACGCAGCGGGTCCAGGCAGTTGGCGCCGCCGTCCGGCTTGTCCGTCCAGTGTACGTTGCCTGTGGCCGGGTGCATCAATTCAAATCCGACGCAGGTCTTCATTCCCCGCGCATGGGCATGATTCAACACCGCCCGCATCATTTCCTGAACGGCATTGGCCTGGGCTTCCGGATTTCCGGTATTCTCCACATAGGGCTTGGAACCAAAGATGGCCTCTCCTCCAAAAGCGGCTTCACCAATTGCGCCTGCGGTGGGAAATATATCCACCGGCATGCCGATACAGGTGGGTAACGCCCGAACGCCGCCCACGGTCTCGGTAAAGAAGGCCATGCCGGGATAGAAATGAAACTGAAGCAGGTTAAACTTCATGCGGGCAGCCCGATCAATCAATTGCTGATAGTCCTCCAGATTATATCCGGATATGCCGCATAAAAAGTTGTCCCAAGGCAGGAGCCCGCGATACTTGAAAGCCGGGACCGCCGATAGATCCAGGGGCTTCACCGTGAACGGCGCCCGTTCCGGAATCCGTTCACCGCTGATTTGAAAATATGCGCCGTACGCTTCCAGAAAACCATAGACCCCATAGAGTATGCCTTGTTCCGTTGAAGCGGCCACGTAGACGGCCGTATCCGCGCTTTTAACGGCATATCCCTGGTCCGCCTGTGGGCCTTCCGGAAGGATGACCAGCCCTGCGCTGACCGCCTCCGCGATGCCCCTATTGTTTTCCGGCGTGCCCATGACAACACGAAATCCCGCGGTGGTCGTGCTGTCCGTTGTTACCGGATTGGCAAACATCTTTTCAAAATACGACTGCATTTCCAACGAGGCATAACTTTGAAGATACCCCGTATTATCACCGTTATCCAGCAGTACGACCGGGTCTGTGTCATCGGCGACTGCGGTAACACACAGGAACAGAAGTAATAAAGAGCCCAAGCGCATCAGGTTCTCCTCAATGTAGTAATGAGAGTGGCAACGGGCTGCCACAAGAAAACGATCCCGACGGTATCGTTCGGTAAAGTACAGTATCCTACCGCAACGGACATAAGACTTACAATAAGCGGTAAACACTTTACCTTTCCCGAAATAGGTACGGGGGCCAGGATGATATGACGGAGCGTGGTAAGGCCGGTTTGAATTTTTATAGGGCTTGCTCTATCATAGTTGAGATGGGTAGCCCTGATCTCTCTGTAGCGTGATTGTCCTGTTTGGAATCTCTTATTTTATCCCATATATACTGGACGAGTAAGAGTATGCCTATACTAAGAATTTAACGGCGCAAGGGGGTCAGAAAGTTGGGCTATGTTACATGGAGTCCTCCTATATTGATTCTGAAAGACCAGCATGTATATCACCAAGAGGTTTTACGCCAAGAGCCCTCTCGTGATTCTTCTTTTGGCAGGTATTATGCCCCTGCATTTTTGGCTGTGTGTGGTTTGGCGTTTGTATTGCGAATCTGGAATCTGGGCGCAGCATCGCTCTGGTATGACGAGGCCATGTATGGATGGTTGGCGCGCGGTTTTCAGCCGGGGCTGCTTTCTGGACGCATCATGCTGGTGGAGCCGCTCTTTGTCTGGCCGTTATCCTGGTGGGTACAATGGTCTCATGAGGATTGGTGGCTTCGCTTGCCTTCCGTCATCGCAGGTGTGCTTACCGTATATGTGGGGGCTTCAACCGTCCGCATCGTGGCAGGCAGGCGCGCCTCTCTGTACGCGGCGCTCATTCTGGCTGTCGCACCTGTACTCATCTACTATAGCCGCGATGCGAAAATGTATGCCTGGGTCTTTTTATGGCAAATATGTACAATCCGGTCGGCAGTAGGAGTTGCGACCTCGCCGGACCGGTTATGGCCTCTGCTCGGATACGTCGTTGCGGGAACGGCTCTCTGTTATACCCATTTTGCCGCGCCGCTCTATCTTGCGGTTTCCGGTTTGGGGTTTCTCATCTGCTTCGCACGGACCTTCCGCATGTTGCTCCGCTGGAGTCTCGCCAATTTGTTAATCGTTGTACTTTCAATTCCCTTCATTATTGCGGAGTTGCGATATCAATCAATCATGCGCTCCCTCTCGTTTCATGCGCATCCTCCTGATTTTCGTTCCTTGGGGATCGCGTTTGCGCACTGTTTTACCGCGTACACAACTTGCGATATGCTTCTCCTGGCGGCGCCATTATTTTTTGGCGTATTGATTCTGATTGGCCTGATCCGTGCACGGGCTACCCGGGCCCCTATGGCATTTCTGATGCTGTTCGGAACGGTTCCCATGCTGATGCTGTTCGTCCTGTCATCCCTGGCGCCGTGGTCTTTATTCATAGACCGATATATCCTGGCCTCTTCCATACCATTATTGCTCGCGGCCTCCATAACGCTTGGCTTAACGAAAACACGTATTGCTCGCGTAGTCGGCCTGATTCTTTGCGTTATTCTTTCGGGCCTTGCCCTTCAAGATGTCTATCGCCACACGCTTCCAAAGGATATCCGCCAGCGCCGGGGTTTGATAGCGCGACCCGATGCCGGTCGTATGGCGGACATTCTTCGAAGCAAGGCGGCACCGGAAACCCTTGTATTGCATCCCTCGTGGGAGACGGAGCCCACCTTGCGCTGGTACGCCCCTGAGTTCCACCACGTGCTGACTGATTACCAGGGTCAGATGAGAATGACGCTGGACAATATCGCCACCCGTGACTATCAGGCATTTTACGGTTGGGAACCTGTGGATGTACGTAATGTTGCCACCTCCGTCACCAGTGCCTGGCTGGTGTTACCTACCGCTAATGATATCCTTGGGAGTCAGCATAGCGGTGTTATCGAAGAACTTGCCCGGCGAGGCAAGTTGGTGTTTAGCGAGAGTTGCGGTGCGGCAATATTGCAGTGCTACGACCTTGCCGCGGGAAAAGCGGGTTCCGGATGGCTTCGTGAAAGCGCATGCATCACATTTCCACAATCACTTGGAGGCAACAGTCTTGAATTCCACCTTAATTCGTCAGACCAGGAAGAGTCTGCGGACTTTGAATTATCCGTCAATAACAGGACTGACCAAAATGTGTTCTTCCAATTTGAGGCGGTCTCCTGTGACGTTGCCCTTCCCGGCAGCGCTCTGACCTCCCGCCTGAATGCCAAGAGCGCGTGGTCCCATGAGACCTATCTCGCCGCCGGCGCTTACCGCACCGCGACCACCTTTCGTGTTCACCCGAAAGCCTCACCGGGAGATGACCTTGCGGCCTGCTTGAAAATGCCTCCGGGCGAATATTCAATCTATCTTGAGCGCACCACCGAAGGAAGCGTTTACACCATTCCCGCAGCCTCGCTTTGTATCAAGATTACAGACGGGCATACGGACACCTTTAGCTCCATCGGAAACGACAGTGCAGGCCGCGGGGGATGGGTGTGGGAATACTTGGGGGCGACCCGGCTCAGCGGAGAGCTTGCCGGCCTTGTAGTATCCGCGACTGACCCGCGTCAGCGGCCCGAGGCCTATGCCGTGTTCAGTCAATTCGTCTTTGTCAAAACGGAACAAGTTCCCGTGACCGCTTCCCAGCCTCATGTTCTCCGGGACAGCGTGCAATGTCCACCAGGCAGTATCACCGCCAAAACCCTAAGCATCCTGAATGACGCTAATTGCCTGACGGTTCAGGGAAGGGTTATGGATGCGTGCGTCTCGCTCATCAATACCCGCACAAATGATGCAATCCTTTCCTCCTATTCCGATTGTATGACACCATAAAAGGGCGTTCATAGGCGCTTGAGCCGATTTCGCTGACAATTTATTATGAGTTCTGAAAATACTGGGATCGCCGCCATCCCTGGCGGCTAGCGCGGGCAAGATAGACTATGATGTTATCCCTGCCGGCAAGGATGCCAGCGTTCCCAGTGGTGTAATAGGCTGATGGTTGCGCCAAAGGCGCCAATTCTTATGGGCGAAGTTCCGGACGAAGCGTAGAATCTTAAGGCGCTTTTCTGACCGTGCTGCCCGACATGGTCCCCGCCGACGCATCAAGTCCCGTGTAACCGAGGGCATCTAATTGCTCCCTTGTTTCAGGATTGATAGGTTGAACAAGCGCCTTTGTTTCTGGAAGGTCAATCTTTGCCATAGCGGCGTTGTGTTGATCAAGAAGTGATGCCAATTCGCGCAGGACCGAATATCGTGTATCTGTGGTATTGGTATGCTCCCGGGGATCGGATTTCAGTTGATATAACGCCTGCATTCCACTTTTTATATCAAGAATAAGTTTGTCTTCTCCGACCCGGACCGATTGCAGGTCAATGGGCAACCCAGGTTCAGGACCGCGCGTACGGGAAATTACCGGATAAGGAGTGGGTATGGCGTCCAGCAGATCCGAACCGGACAGGCGGACGTCTATCTGTAACGACAGGAAAGCGGCCAGGGTTTTATACAAGCCAACCGTGGAAACAGGCTTGTTGATGGTGGCAACGGCAATGCCGGGACCGTGGAAAATCAGGGGCACATGAATACTTTCTTCATAAAGGTTTGTGCCATGTCCCATGCCGCCATGTTCCCAGAATTGTTCCCCATGGTCCGAAGTTATGATAAAGAGTGTGTTCGGATACCGGGTACGAAGCATGTCTACCAGATACGCCACTTGATGGTCTGCATAATGGCATTCCCCCCAATAGTGCATGCGCATCGCATTTTTCCCACCATCGCTCAACGGTTCAAATTGGGGAACCCGCGCCGGGTCCAAAGAACATTGGAAAGAATCAATCAGATAATGAATTTGAATATCAGGAAGTAATGCGTTACAGTCCGTATCGGTCAAGGGAGGCAGTTTGCCGAACACCTCCGAATGTTCGGGAGGTGGATTGTAAGGCACATGGGGATCCATATAGTGCAGGTACATGAAAAAAGGTTCGGGCAAAGAAACTGCACGCTCAATCGCAGCTCCTGTAACCCGTGCCGCTGGTGCGTTTACTTCATAAAGGTAATTTTCCGGAGGAAAACCTTGTTCCATGCCCAGTCCCGGCGCCACGTTGGGGTTGGTTACAAAGGCGTAGTTGGTATAGCCGGCATTCGCCAACGCCTCGGCAAGTGTGTGCCAGCCGTCTGGGAAAAAGTCTGTGTTGGAAGCCACAACACCGTCAGGCCCGCAACCAAAATAAACGCGGTGCCCATCCACATGCTGCCCCGTAAATAGAGATACCATCGAGGGCCGTGTCCAACTGCATGGACAGGCTGCCGCTGTGAATGTTCGGCTGTCATGCGCCAGAACTGCCAACTTCGGCATGACGGGAACACCATTGCCCTGTCCAAAAAGCATGTCGCCGCGAAGTGTATCTACTATCACAAGCACAACATTGGGACGCGTAACGCCGACCGATTGGGAATCCTTTTCAGAAGGAAGTGCTGTTCCGGCGCCGGCAATCGGATCGTATTGCAGCGCCAAAAACAGTATTAGTGTGCAGGAAATAATACGCCGCAAGAAATACTCTTATACTCCTGTAAGGACTTGAAGTTTAAAGTTGCGCTATCGGGTAGTTACAGATGCGCATGGATCATGGTACAAGTATCCAACACATCGGAGGATCTTCATTCATATCGTACGTATAGGATTCACCATTCTGCCATAAATAGGCCGCGCGTATGGCATAGGCAATTGGATTTCCCCCCTGTTGCCAGCCCGCCAGATAGGCTATGGCCTCATTTATCTTTATGCGCCAATCGCCATTCAGATCGGCGGGGTGCAATTCACCCTCGCCTTCGCCTTCACCCTCGCCTTCGGGGTTAACATAGGTAAATGCAGACAATTTCGTTTTGTGGGAAAAATCAGGATTAATAACGGTCACAGCGACCTTACCAGGATTATTTATCGGCAGGATACAGGTCACGTAGAATGAACACCAACCTCCATCGCTTTGTACGTGTACCTCTGTAGCCTCGGAATTGCCAAAAAAGACCTGTGTCGTGCCCGTGGGTTGGAATCCCGTACCACTGATGTCCACTTGGATACCACCGGTCGTGGGGCCATAGTCCGGATTCACGGATAAAATTTCCAGGGGTTCCCCTTCACACTCGCCTTCACCCTCGCCTTCATCAGGACTATCGAAGTAGGTGAATGCCGCCTCTTTCGTTCCACTGTTGCCATTCGGATTGGTGACGGTCACATCTACCACGCCCGGGGCATGGGCAGGCAAGAGACACATTATACGTTGTATACCGGTACCGAGATCGTACACCTCAATATTTACCGCCGAGGTTTCACCAAATAGCACCTGGGGTGTTTCTGTGGTCTCAAAATAACTTCCATGTATGCTGATTTCGATGCCACCAGACGCAGGGCCTTCGGAGGGCTCCACGGAGGAAACCACCGGGCCGTCATCCTCACGATACGTAAACAACGCCGGCTTTGTGTCGCGGCCGCCATCAGGATTAATAACGGTCACATCAACGATACCCGGCGCATGCGCAGGAAGGATACAGGTTATGTACAGTAAGCCGTAGCCTTGATTATTCACGGTCACATTTGTCGCGGGCGTGTCGTCAAACAGCACCTGGGTTGTCCCCGTGGTGACAAACCTGCTTCCATAAATGCTGACCTCGATACCGCCGGTCGCGGGGCCACCCGTTGGCGTAATAAACATAATCGCGGGAGGGGCGCTCTCAAGATAAGTAAATGCCTGCGGCTTTGTGTTACTGCCTCCGCCCGGGTTAATGACGGTCACATCAACGGTACCTGGTGTATGCTCCGGCAGCACACATGTTATATATAGGAATCCATAGCCAGAATACATCACCTCCACATTTGTTGCCGCAGTTTCGCCAAACAGGATTTGGGTAGTCCCTGTGGTTGTAAAACCACTTCCCATTATGCGGACTTCGATACCGCCGGATATGAGACCAGTGGAGGGAGTAATGGACGAAATCACCGGAGTGACAGACGTGACATACTGCGCGGTTACGGTCAATGGGCTCGTGATGATATCGAAGGCTACATTCCAGCCTGTAAATACCCAACCTGCTGTACCTTCAACCTCGGGCGCAAGGGCCGATTGGCCATGTGCCACGGTCTGCACAAGTGTGCCGCCACCCGTGCGCGTGCCCTTACCATCCAGGTCGAAAGTAACGGTGTGGTATGCCGCGTGGTACCGGGCGGTGACGGTCAGCGGGCCTGTGACGGTATCGAAGGGCGGGTCCCAATCTTCAAATACCCAGCCATCGTTGGGGATTATCACCGGGGGGATTGCCGCTTCGCCATAGGCGACTATTTGCACGAGTTCACCGCCTCCGATGCGTGTCCCCTTGCCGTCCAGGTCGAAGGTAACGGTGTAGGTTAAGCGGCTGTACTGGGCGGTGACGGTAAGCGGTGCGGTAATATTGGTGAAGGGCAGGTCCCAACCCTCAAATACCCAACCCGCGTTTGCCGCTACCATCGGTGTGCTGGCCGAATTACCATACGCTATCATTTGCACGAGGTTGCCGCCGCCGATTCTCGTGCCCTTGCCATCCAGGTTAAAAGTAACCATGTAGGTTGCCACGCTGTATTGAGCGGTGACAGTCAAGGGACCCGTGACGGTATCGAAGGGCAGGTCCCAACCCTCAAATACCCAACCCGTGTTGGCTGTTACTATCGGAGCGATTGCCGCTTCACCATAGGCGACTGTTTGCATGAGTTCGCCACCGCCGGTGTGGGTACCCTTTCCATCCAAGTCAAAGGTGACGGTATAGGTTAAGCGGCTGTACTGGGCGGTGACAGTCAAGGGGGCCGTGACGGTATCGAAGGGCACGTCCCAGCCTTCAAAAATCCAACCTGCGTAGGGGAGCACTATTGGCTCCATAGCGGAGCCGCTATGAGGGACAGTCTGCACAAGTTCACCGCCACCGGTACGAATGCCCTTGCCGGCCAGATCGAAAGTAACCGTATAGGTCATCATAGTGTACTGGGCGGTGACGGTCAGCGGACCTGTAATGGTATCGAAGGATACATCCCAGCCTTCAAATATCCAGCCTGGAAGGGCTGATACAATCGGTGCGATTGCTGATTCGCCATGGGCTACCACCTGATTGAGTTCGCCGCCGCCTGTACGTGTGCCCCTGCCGAGTAGAACAAAGGTAACGTAGTAGGTGGCCACACTGTACTGGGCTGTGACTGTCAATGGCCCTGTAACGGAGTCGAAGGGGACATCCCAGCCATTAAATATCCAGCCTGTATTCGCAGTTACTATAGGTTCGAGCGCCGCTTCGCCGTGGGCTACGGTTTGTACGAGTTCGCCGCCACCGGTACGGATGCCGTTACCACTAAGGTCGAAAGTGACCGTGTAGGTTGCCACAGCATACTGAGCGGTAACGGTCAGTGGGCCGGTGATGATATCGAAGGGTGCATCCCAACCTTCAAAAATCCAGCCGGCATTGCCTTCCACCTCAGGCGCAAGAGCGGCTTCGCCGTGGGTTACAATCTGTATGAGTTCGCCGCCGCCAGTGCGTGTGCCCTTACCAGCGAGCTCGAATGTGACTGTGTAGGTCGCCACACTGTACTGGGCAGTGACGGTGAGTGGGCCGGTAATGAGGTCAAAGGGAACATCCCAGCCTTCAAATACCCAGCCCGGATTTGCCTCCACGACTGGCTCGATCGCCGACCCACCATAGAAAACCATCTGCTCGAGTTTGCCACCGCCGATACGCGTGCCTTTGCCATTCAGGTCAAAGGTAACCGTATATATCTCCGCATTGTATCGAGCAGTGACGGTGAGCGGCCCGGTGATGTTGTCGAAGGGGGCGCTCCAGCCTACAAATTCCCACCCTGCATTGGCCTCCACTTCAGGCGCCAGAGCAGCAGTGCCGTGAGCAACTGTCTGTATAAGTTCGCCACCACCGATGCGCGTACCTTTACCATCCAGGTCGAAGGTAACTGTATAGGTTGCCACGCTGTACTGAGCGGTGACGGTAAGGGGTTCGGTAATGTTTGTGAAGGGTGTGTCCCAGCCTTCATAGATCCAGCCCGGGTCTGCAATGACGATAGGCTCGAGAGCGGCCTCACCATGTGAAACAAACTGCACGAGTTCACCGCCGCCGGTGCGCGTACCCTTGCCGTCCAGGTCGAAGGTAACCGTATAGGTAGCCACGCTGTACTGGGCGGTGATAGACAAGGGACCAATGATATCGTTAAAGGGCGTGTCCCAGCCTTCAAATATCCAACCTGCGTTGGCGGTCACAATGGGTTCAATGGCCGCTTCGCCGTGGGCTACCGTTTGAACGAGTTCACCGCCGCCGGTGCGCGTACCCTTGCCGTTCAGGTCGAAGGTAACCGTATAGGTAGCCACGCTGTACTGGGCGGTGACAGTCATCGGGCTGGTGATGTCGTTAAAGGGCATGTCCCAGCCCTCAAATACCCAACCCGTGTTTGCGGTCACAATCGGCTCGATTGCCGCCTCGCCATGGGCGACGGTTTGAACGAGTTCACCGCCGCCGGTGCGCGTACCCTTGCCGTTCAGGTCGAAGGCCGTGTTTGCGGTCACAATCGGCTCGATTGCCGCCTCGCCATGGGCGACGGTTTGTATGAGTTCACCGCCGCCGGTGCGCGTGCCTTTGCCGTCCAGATTGAAGGTAACCGCATAGGTCGCCACGCTATACTGGGCAGTGACGGTCAGCGGAGCGGTAATAGTTTCGAAAGGCACATCCCAGCCCTCAAATACCCATCCCGTGTTGGCGGTCACAATTGGCTCGATTGCCGCCTCGCCATGGACGACGGTTTGTACGAGTTCGCCGCCGCCGGTGCGCGTGCCTTTGCCGTCCAGATTGAAGGTAACCGTGTATTCCTCAAGATAGGTAAACGCCTCTGTCTTTGTTGCGCTGCTGCCATCAGGATTAATGACCGTCACATCAACGAAGCCCGGCGCATGGGCAGGAAGGATACAGGTTATGTAAAGGGAACCATACCCTGGAGATAGGACCTGTACATCCGTGGCGGTGATTTCACCAAACAGAACTTGTGTCGTCCCCGTGGTTACAAAGCCGCTTCCATAAATTTCTATCTGGATGCCGCCGCTCTCGGGACCTTCGGATGGCGTAATGGAAGAAATCACCGGGGGGACAAGAGCAAGGTAAGTAAACGCGTTTGATTTTGTTCCGTTGCTGCCATCAGGATTAATGACCGTCACATCAACGAAGCCCGGCGCATGGGCAGGNAGCCGCTTCCATAAATTTCTATCTGGATGCCGCCGCTCTCGGGACCTTCGGATGGTGTTACGGAAGAAATCACCGGGGGTTCAAGAGCAAGGTAAGTAAATGCGTTTGGTTTTGTTCCGCTGCCACCATTGGGATTGATGACGGTCACGTCAACAGTGCCTGGCGCATGGGCAGGCAGGATGCAGGTTATGTAATGGGAACCATATCCGTAGGATAGAACCTGTATATCCGTGGCCGTGGTTTCATCAAACAGGACTTGTGTCGTCCCCGTGGTTACAAAGCCGCTTCCATAAATTTCTATCTGGATGCCGCCGCTCTCGGGACCTTCGGATGGTGTTACGGAAGAAATCACCGGGGGTTCAAGAGCAAGGTAAGTAAATGCGTTTGGTTTTGTTCCGCTGCCACCATTGGGATTGATGACGGTCACGTCAACAGTGCCTGGCGCATGGGCAGGCAGGATGCAGGCTATGTAATAGGAACCATGCCCGGAATTAAGGACTGTGACGTTTGTGGCATCGGTTCCACCAAACAGGACTCGTGTTGTCCCCGTGGTTACAAAACCATTCCCAAAAATTTCTACCCGGCTGCCGCCACTCTCGGAGCCTTCGAATGGATTGACCGTTGTAATCGTGGGTATTGCGGCAGCATCTCCCATAACAATAGAAAGGACTGCAAAGGTGAACAGACTAATACTAACAGCGTGTTTGAACATCGTGTAACTCCTGTGGTTTAACGCTTACCTCTTCCGCATCCCATTATTTAATATCAGAGGATTCCGTACAGCTTTTTGAGCCGTTACATCTCTTCCTTTCTGGAGGCTTATATATTATATGTAAAATAGCATATTAAATTGGTGATTGTCTACTGAGAGCTTTTGTGTAGTCTTTCCCCATATCTTATAAGAAATGTTTATTGCCCCAATATTTATTTTAATTATGCGTGCATAGTTATTGTACTCATAAAATAGCAGGACGTTGAAAAGGTTGGGATTGTTGCCTTCCTTGCTGTAACAGTGGACAATTTCTTTATAATACCAGATACTTCCATCAAAATACCAGTAATTTCAATATTACATAAATCCCTAATCGCACCCTAATCACCAATTTTTCGGATGGGACTCCACAGATAGACGGAAAAGTCTAAGTGCAACACGACAGAAAGCACTACGCGATTCCGAGCGAGAACACAAAGTACCGCCAGAAATTGGCAAAGTTCGCGTCCATATCACGCATAATGACAGCCCTTTTACATGCAGATATTTTTTACAAAATTATTTTTTGCTGGTCCTTTGCGAGTTGAAACTTTTTTTGGCATTCTGTCTTTTTTTACTCGAAGATGTCCGTCTCTATCTTCCCAGTAAGATTTACCTGTAGGCCTCATCCTGGAAGGCCTTGTTCCAAGTTCAACATCGGATAGGAATGATTTGCAGGTATCTCCGGGTTGTGTATACATATCCAGGCACGGCGCTTGACTTGCGAACACGTTTCCCTCGCGTGTTTGTTAGAGACTGTAAGAGTTATCATACAACCACGGTTGCAGCGAACCATGAAGTGCTTCACTGCCATAATTAATCCTCGACTAATAAAAAAAACGATGCATAGGCGATTCGCTATTCGAGAATGAAGCGAAACCTCTCTGTGATGCATCAACATCTTCACTGTTTTATTTTCCTCAACACTTGACCTGTGGAGGGTGCATCTCCGACGTTCCCGCTTCTAGTCGCGTCCGGGGATTTCCTCGGCATCGGCGTATTTGTCCATGATTTCCTGAAACGACTTTTCCGTCTGTACAAACGCATCCACCACATCAGGGTCAAAATGGGTTCCCCTGCCTTCACAGATAATCGCCTTGGCTTTTTCATGGGGCATTTGTGGTTTGTAAGAACGTTTGGCGCGAAGCGCATCATAGACATCCGCCAAAGCCATAAGCCTTGCCGATATGGGTATTTCTTCTCCTATTAATCCATCGGGATATCCGGTTCCGTCCCATTTCTCATGGTGAGACCTTGCCACCTCCTTGGCATATCGCAGGAACGACATGTCCTGAGATACCCCAGCCATCTCCTCGGACCGCTTTAGAACTTCAAAGCCGCGCAGGGTATGAAGCTTCATTATGTCATACTCGTCATCGGAAAGTTTTCCTGGTTTCAGTAAGATATTGTCTGGAACGCCTACTTTTCCCGCGTCGTGGAGCGGGGCACTCTTGAAGAGGGCGTCTACATCATCATCCTTGAGGAGATGGCGAAACTTGGGTAGTTTGCGCAGATACTCCGCAAGTATTTTTACAAAATGTTGCGTGCGTACGATGTGTTTGCCCGTCTCCGGGTCTCGTGTTTCCGCAATGGAGACCAATCCTAACAAGGCGCAGTCCTGTGAAATAGACAATCTGCGGGTTTGTTCGAGGATATATTTTTCTTCACTGCGCAGGCGTACCAGAGTCAGGATTGCACAGCCAACCAATAAGGTACTTACCCCCGGAACTGGAGAACAATAAAGGCCCCACCGGTGTAAAATATACCAGAATCCAAAAACCAATGCTGTGGCTGTGCCGCCTGTGGCGAGCGCTCCCAGGGTAATGGGTGTCCAAGCCATCAACACGGTGACCAGCAAGCCCGCCAGAAGTACTGTAATGATCTGGACGCCCACGCTCCACCCAGGTTCCACGACAAAGTCATTTCGCAACAGGGCATCAGTGGCCAGGGCATGCAGGTCTATTCCCGGGCAAGCCCGAAGATTGGGGGTGGCATGCATATCATTCAGGCCGCTCGCCGAGGAACCTATGAAAACAAGTTTTCCTTGGAGGTCGCCAGCCTCAATGCGTCCTTCCAGCAAATCCACCGCGGAAATATGGTTGAATCGGTCAGGCGGTTCCACGCGAAAGGGTAGCAGCAGGTTGCCTTGATGGTCTGTCGGGATGATGGTGTTCCCAACACGCAATTCCAGTACACCGGCCTCGGACCATTGCATGATTATCTGATTCTGTTCCGAGGCTGCCAAGAGCGCGCCCAAGGCCAGGCTGGGTATCCAATGCGCGCCGCAACGCATCAGGAGCGGCGCCCTTCTTACCTTGCCGTCCTGGTCGGGCAGTGCGTTGGCGGCGGCGACAAAATGTGCCGCACCGGCAAGTTCAGGGAGGGGGCAGACTATTCCAAACGCCTGGGGAACCGGAGGTTCGCCTATTGTCCCGGGACTGGAGAGCAGAACAACGCTGAGGGGATTGCCGCAAGTTTCCGGATAGTGTTCCCGCGTCTCGGTAAACATCAAATCAGCGCCCAGTACCACGCGTCGCCCGGCGATGGTGTCTGCCAGAACCCGGTCGTTGTCCAGAATGGTATCCGGGGTATTTCCCAAGTCCACGGAAACGCCCAACTCGGACTGGTACAGCGCGCTCACCTTATCCAGGGAAAGGCGGTCCGGCTCCGGAAAGAGAAAATCTACGGCAACGCTGCTTGCACCGAGGTCTGCGCATTTTTGAATCATTTCTGCAATACGGTAACGCGGCCAGGGCCACTGTCCCATCTTGGCCAGACTACGCTCGTCCACATCCAGAATCACCACATTCGTGGGAGGAAGGGTTCCCCCCAGAAACCGAACCATTTCATCGTAGCCTACATATTCGACTGTCTGGAGAACGGAAGGGGGATAGATCACGAGGAACAGAAATGCCACGGTAAGGCATCCGCCGGTAACCAATATCCGTAGCTGCTTAAATCCGCCCTTCTTCTTTTTTGCGGAAACCCCCGCCGTCACCCACTTGAAGAGTTTGTCTGTTCCAATGACCATAGCCACGTCTTCCGCGTCGTAAAAGTTCAGCGTACGACAACCTCAACCCGGCGGTTCAAAGGTTCATCCACATCATCTTCGGTCGGCTTTATCGGCTTACTTTCACCGTAATATTCAATCTGAATGTATTCCGGAAGCACCCCGGCCTCCAGCAAGGCTTCCTTTACGGTATTGGCTCTTCTTAGACTTAGTTCCATGTTGGATGCCTTATCACCCACCCGGTCCGTGTGCCCGTTCAGGCTGATATCGCGCGAATCGCGCCTTTTGACTTCCGCCATGACTTCTTCCGCGATGCCTTGTGATTCGGCGTTTATCTTGGCGGAGCCGGAATCGAAATAGATATTGAAGCCCTTGGGCTGCGGCGGCATTACACTGAAAGCTTCTCCAAACTTTGTCTCAATTTCCGCGGAGTCCGCTTGACGCGACGCGCTAAAGGCTTCTGTTCCGCTGGGAGCATCCACTGCCTCATTGGCCTGGTTCAAAACGATGCTGTCCGCTTCATTTGACAGGGTTACCTCGCCAACTTTCCCCTCAGGGTCGGGTACCAGATAAAAACGTGCCTGGGGCGTGGTCGCGCACCCGGCCAGCAAAACGCAAAAAACAAAAGATGAAAGACAGGCATGTTTCATTTGGACTTCTCCTCGCGTTTCATCTTCTTGGTTTCAGGTATTTCTATCAGCAGTTCTGTGCCACGAACCGCAGCCACACCGGCCGGAGTCTCTACTTTTGCGGAACCGGGTGCGAGTTTTGCAATTTGGCCTGAGATATAGACCAGAGTGCCCTTGACCATATTGAGAGTCATCCCCAAAATCCCCTCATCCGGCTTGAACTGAAACTCCGACATTTGCAGTTCGCTCCTCGGGCCAAGGGACAACGTCGTATCATCCCGCAACACGACACCGATACTGCCATCATCGCCGGTGCGCAGTATATCGGCCTGAAATAAACGGATTCCCTTTTCAGCGGCAATCTCTTGGTCCCCGCGAAGTATAAAGGCCGTTCCGTTGACATTTGTAATACTACCTACCAATTCCTGCGGATCTTCCGCCAGAACGGGTAGAGCCGTAAATACCATGACTACCACAAAAAACGAAATACGAAGTCCAGCCATGATAGATCCCTTTCCTTTTGTGGCCGAAGCCGGGTACCTGCACAAAGCTAATGCCTTCCTATTCATCATACCACAAAAGCACTTGCAGCCATCATTTTGTCAAGAAAAATAATTGCATAAGAGCAGAAAATCACGGTTTACACAGCACATTTTATTTTTTAAGAGCCGGAAAAAGCGTCCTTGTGTGGAGCAATTATTCCTATTGGTTATCCGTATAAAACGGAGTGATACTACATGCATCTGATCTCTCCGGTGAGGAATGCCTGTTGGGGCGTTGGCCGTTGCCGCGAAGGAATTATCCTCACGTAAAACCATCGAATTGTCCGTATTGTGGGCAACCTTATGGTTTTGCTGACTTGCGTCAGCAATAAGAGCAGATATATTCCATGATGCTGTCAGCGACACTGATATCAAATCCGGATTGCCCGGGCACGTCAAAGTATTCACCCCCTGTATAGCGCACTTTTTCCTTGACACCGGCCAATTGGACGGTACAGGTTCCTGTGACCACTTCCATCCGTTCCGGCGCATTGGTATTGAAATGGTAGGTTCCGGGATAAATCAGTCCGATTGTTTTTTCCGAGCCATCTGGAAATTTCAGGGCATGGCTGACAACCTTGCCGTCGAAATAAATATTCGCTTTGCATCGTACGGTCACGTTTTCAAACTTTTCAGGAATTTGCATATACGTCCTTTCCGCATGCAGTTTATGGGGTATGCTAGCGGCATCACTATCAATGACGCGTGGTGCCTGTCAATCGCTTCTTGTGTTCCTGCGCTATGAGATCGCTTTAAAGTAAAATCATGGTACCGTTTTTACCAGGTGCCAATAGGATACGGTCGTTTGTGGATGTGTGGTCTGTTCGGCGACCGGCTGTAGCACCACCTGGTTGTTATCCGGAAAACCGCTGTGCTGATAGTTTAAGGTCAGACGGGGGCCGTTCAGCAGAGATCCGGCCTGGGGTTCATACGATATTCCCGCAAGGGTTGCTTGTTTAGAGTCGAAAAGGAGGATATTGTCCACATAGGGCTCCCCGTGAAACATGGGATTGGTATGGGCGTTGACTCCCAGCAGCCAGGGGCCATAAAAAACGGCCGCCTCCACGGACTGTTCTTTCGGGAGTTCATCTTGTCCGAATGTCCGGTTGTTTCGGTCCACAAAGTGAAGGCCGCAAGCGAGGCGGACTTCCATAACGTCTTCCGCTTTCCAGATTCTGCCGTGACTTGTGCTTCGTCCATAAGCCTTCAAAAGGGTATCCTCGTTTTCATCGGATACTACTTCCGCCTTGGCATCTGAAATGGCCTTCCCATCCACAAGCACGGTCTTCGTCACACTTTCAGCCCAATTGGGAACACGAACGGACAGGGTTTGAAAATCGTTGGGCGCCTGCTCCACCGTAATCCTATAGGCCAGGCCGGATTCCGGAATACGCTCGATGCGCACCGCCATGTCATTTGTTGACCAGCGTCCTTCCTTCAACAGGTTTATCCGTATGCCGGGTTGCCCGTCGTCCTTGGGATGCCCCGATTTTGGCGTGACGACCCGGTCCAGCACGTCCCGAAACGCGCGCAGTCCGTGCATGGTGCAGCACCACCAAGCGCGCGCCGCGCCCGGATGGGGCATATAGCCGCGCGCATCAAAGCAGCGATGTCCGAAATCACCGGTTTCGAACTGATTGGCATAAAAACTGTTGTAGAGACACGTTTCCGCCTGCGCAAGATACATCTCTTTGCCTGTTGCCTGGTACAGTTGCAGGCACAGGCGCAGGAAATCCGCCTCCGTGCAGCCTTCGTCCCGGTTATAGGTTGGCTTGAAATATTCCAGCAGGCCACCATTAATCATAATGAAGCCGGAATCCATCAAGTCTTGGAATCGCGCTTCCACAGCCGCAAGCAATTCCGGTTCCCCCGTGCTTTCATAAATCATCATGTGGCCGCGCAGCGTGGTCAGGTAGCCGTGGGTATGCTGTTCGCCCCGGGGTTCGAGTAGCGGTTCCATCTTCCGGGCGGCATCCCGGTATTTGGTGTCGCCGGTGGCGCGGCAAAGAAGTTCAAGTCCTTCATTGAATTGGGTAAAACAGATGAATCCGTTGGCGGCCTTGCCACGCACCCGTTCTCTGACTTCCGGTGTCGCGCAATCGTTAAACACCTGTATCAGAAAATCCCCCAGTCGGATGGATGCGTCCAGTACCTCCTTTTGTTCGGGAACGTGTTGATAGTATTCCAGCAGGCCCACCAGCAGCCTTCCATTGCCCCAAAGCAGCGCCATCTGGTCGGGACCGATATCGCTCGCGGCAAAGGACAACTTCACATCGCCGAAACGGCCGTCCTCTCGCTGGTGTTTCAATAGTTCCGCAACCAGCCGGCGGAGTTGCGCGTCATCTTCCGCGCCTCTTGACATGAGCGACACTGCACCCAGAAACCGACCGGATATATCGCCGCTGAACTCGTCAAAACGCCGTGGATAGTTAGGGTCCAACTTCACATCAGCCAGTATGAAATCATCCGTGAAGGCGGGTTCCATGATCGTATTAAAGCGATCAAATATCAGGTTAATGCGTGCGCCAAGTTCGTCTGTGGAGCGGCTCTCCGCAAAGCCGCACGGAGAAACCAAAAGAACGGAAAAGAGCAAAAGTATCAGGAAAGGCATACATAGTTTCCTTATGCGAGGTTGTTTGAATGTATCAAGGGGACTTCCGCACTATAGCATGTTTCAAAGAACCGTGCAACTGTTGCTTTTGATATCCTATAATCGCCAGGCCAAATGATGAACAAGTGTAAGAAGGCATTACCGTCAGCCTGTAATGGTGAGTATGCCGGGCACCGGGAAACAAAGTGAAAAACAGTGGGGCAGACATTGCTGTCTGCCGCTTTTCGTGGTTCGGTGCATATAAGTTCATGACAAATACCGGAGCCTCAAAAATGAACTTGCATAAAAGAAGCGCTATTATCGTATATATTCTGATCTTGAGCCTGTCATCCGTTTGGGTTTGGGGAGCAGAACTGGAAGACAGGGTAAGCACGTGTATTGGCCACCCTGTGCCGCATCCCAGGTTGCTGATGACGTCCCAGGATGAAGCCCGGGTGCGCGAGGAAATCGCGGCGCATAAGACCAAAGGCGCTCTGTTTGTATTAATCCGCAAAAATGCCGAAGAAATACTCGGCCAGCCGCCTGTTGTCCGAAAGCAAGAAGGCAAACGCCTGTTATCCGTTTCACGGGAGGCGCTACGGCGCATCCTGTGTCTTGCCTTTGTATATCGTATTGCAGGAGAGGTTGTCTATGCGGAGCGGGCAATAGGGGAGATGGAGGCAGCGGCCGCATTTTCAGATTGGAATCCGTCCCATTTTCTCGATGTGGCCGAAATGACGGCCGCCCTGGCTATCGGGTATGACTGGTTGTTCCCGTTGCTGACACCGGAGCAGGAAACCCAAATACGGCAGTCAATTATCGAAAAGGGTATAGCTCCTTCATTTACAGGCAAGCACGGTTGGGTGCGTGGCGATAACAACTGGAATCAGGTGTGTCATGGCGGCCTGGTCCTGGGCGCTCTGGCGCTTCTGGAGAGGGAGCCCGAACGGGCGGTGCGCGTTATTGCCCGCGCACTGGATGGTTTGCCCTGTGCCATGAAGGAATATCAACCTGATGGCGTTTATGTGGAAGGCCCGGGTTATTGGGCCTACGGAACGACTTACAACATCCTCTGCATTGCCGCTTTCGAATCGGCCTTGAATACGGACTTCGGGCTGACTGAATTCCCCGGATTCCGTGAAACAGCCCTTTTCCCCTTGTATATGACAGGGCCCACAGGAAATCATTTCAGTTTCAGTGATTGCGGCGCGCGTGGGGGATGTTTCCCGGCCATGTACTGGTTTGCCCGTCGGCTCAACGATCCTGGCTTGCTTTTTTTCGAACACCGTTGGCTGCAAAAGACACTTCTGGGAGAGGCTTCCTCCAATGATCGGTTTCTTCCGCTGGTGCTGCTTTGGTGGGATGGCAGTACGCCGGGAACGCCCCGGCAACCTCTGCATTGGAAAGGAGAAGGGTTGAACCCCGTTGCCGTGCATCGGACTTCCTGGACCGACCCGAATGCCGTGTTTCTTGCGGTCAAGGGCGGCACGCCTTCTGCGAATCACGGGCATATGGACATTGGCTCTTTCATTTTTGAGGCGGACGGTGTGCGCTGGGCGCTGGATATCATGGGCAGGGGCTATGGCGACCTGGAAGCACGCGGTATGGGGATTTGGAACAAGTCCCAGGACTCCGACCGATGGCGCATCTACCGATATCATAATAGCAGCCATAATACGCTGATGGTGAACAAGCGGGCACAGCATGTGGACGGCCATGCCGCCATAACCGCCTTCGGCGGCGAACCCAAAGACGCTTTTACCATTATCGCCATGGCCCCGGTATATGAAGGGGAATTGGCGGAGGCCTGCCGTGGGTTTTCCCTGCTGCCGGATGGGCGGCTATGGATACAGGACGAGCTTGTCTGCGGGAACCATGCCGCCGATGTGCGATGGGCCATGATCACCCGCGCAGACATCACCATCACCGGCACGGGCCATGCCGTCCTGACGGAGCAGGGCAAGCGGTTGCTGTTTGGGGTTCATGCCCCTGCGGGCGCTGTCGTGGAATCTTTTTCCACGGCAACCGGCAACGCATGGGACCTGGATGACCCTGATATAAAGCAGATAGGGTTCCATGTAAAACTCTCCAAGGGTGAATCGGAAACACTGGCGGTCCTGCTCACGCCGGGCAGCCTGGAAAACAGCAGCGTGGGGGAGGTTCTGATACCTCCTTTGGAACAGTGGATCGACAAATAAGCGGAACAAGCCTCTGGGAATCGGACCGATCAGACCGATCGGTCCGATCATTCGGATCATGAAAAAAGCCGCCCGCGACACTTGTGCCGGGGCGGCTTGTACAGTTTCCGTTATCGTTATTTTTTCTTGGCGTTCTTGGCTTTACCTTTACCCTTGCCTTTGGCTTCCTTGCGCGGGGTTTCGATGGCGGCCTGGGCCGCGGCAAAACGCGCAATCGGCACGCGGAACGGGCTGCAGCTCACGTAGTTGAGTCCGACGCGATGGCAGAACTTCACGGAGGAAGGTTCCCCGCCGTGTTCGCCGCAGATGCCGCACTTCAGACCGGGGTGTGTGGACCTGCCCTTACGCACCGCCATATCGACAAGCTGGCCGACGCCGCCCTGATCGAGCACTTCGAAGGGATCCTTGGGCAGGATATTCTGCGCGAGGTAGGTGGGCAGGAAAGAACCGACATCGTCACGGGAATAGCCGAAAGTCATCTGGGTCAGGTCGTTAGTGCCAAAAGAGAAGAACTCGGCGACTTCCGCAATCTCGTCCGCGGTCAACGCCGCGCGGGGCACTTCGATCATGGTGCCGACCATGTACTTGACTTTGGTCTTGTATTCTTTCTGGACTTCCGCCGCAACGCGGTCAATAATAGCGCGCTGGTGCGCCAGCTCCGCCTTGGTGCCGACGAGGGGCGCCATGATTTCCGGGAGTACCTTGACCTTTTTCTTGCTCAGTTCAGCCGCGGCACTCATGATGGCGCGCACCTGCATTTCGGTAATCTCGGGATAGGCAATGCCGAGACGGCAGCCGCGGTGACCGAGCATGGGATTGAATTCATGGAGCGACTTGATGCGGTCTTCGACCTTCGCCGCGGGCAAACCGCAATGGTCGGCTAAGGCCGTGAGTTCCTTGCGGTCTTCCAACAGGCTGCCGACGAATTCATGAAGCGGCGGATCGAGCAGGCGCACCGTTACCGGCTTGCCGGCCATGGCCTTGAAAATGCCCACGAAATCCTTCTTCTGGAAGTCCAGCAGTTTCATGACGGCCTTGCGGCGATCGGCTTCGTTGTCCGCCACAATCATTTCACGCACGAAAATGATGCGGGCACTGTCGAAGAACATGTGCTCGGTGCGGGCAAGGCCGATGCCTTCCGCGCCGAACTTCACCGCCTGCGCTGCATCCGCCGGGCTTTCGGCGTTGGTGCGCACGTTGATTTGCCGCATCGCGTCCGCCCATTTCATCAGCGTACTGTACCATTTGTTCTTGTCCGGATCCGCGGGCAGCACGGGCAGTTTGCCCGTGTACACCTTACCCGTCGTGCCGTTCAGGCTGATCCAGTCACCTTCCTTTACCACCGTCTCGCCCACAGTGAACTGTTTCGCCTTGGCGTCAATGCGCACGGCGCCGCAGCCGACGATGCAGCACTTACCCCAACCGCGCGCAACCAGCGCCGCATGGGAGGTCATGCCACCCATGGCGGTCAGGATGGCCACCGCCGAACGCATGCCTTCCACGTCTTCCGGGGAGGTCTCGTTGCGGACCAAAATGACCTTCAGGCCTTTGGCGGCCCATTCGTTGGCGGCTTCACTGGTAAACACAGCCTGGCCAACGCCGCCGCCGGGACCTGCGGGCAGTCCCTTGGCGATAGGCGCTACAAGCTTCTCCGCCGCCGGGTCAATCATCGGGTGCAGCAATTCATCCAGCTGCTCCGGCTTCACGCGCATAATGGCCGTGTTTTTGTTAATCATTTTGGACTCGGCCATATCCACGGCCATGCGCACCGCGGCCATGCCTGTCCGTTTGCCGGTACGGGTCTGCAACATGTACAGGATGCCTTCTTCAATCGTAAATTCGATGTCCTGCATGTCGCGGTAATGATCTTCAAGTTTATCGCGGATGCCGGCCAACTGCTTGTATACCTTGGGCCACTCCTTCTCGAGAGACTTCAGGTGCTTGTTGCTTTCGTTTTTGGTGGCTTCATTCAGCGGGGAAGGGGTACGGATGCCCGCGACCACATCTTCACCTTGCGCGTTGACCAGCCACTCGCCGTAAAACTTGTTGATGCCCGTTGCGGGGTCGCGTGTAAAGGCCACGCCCGTTGCGGAGGTTTCGCCCAGGTTGCCGAATACCATCGCCTGCACGTTGACCGCTGTGCCCCAATCATGAGGGATGCCTTCAATACGGCGATAGGAAATGGCGCGCTTGCCGTTCCAGGACTGGAACACGGCCTTGATGCCGCCCCAGAGCTGCTCTTCCGGATCGTCGGGGAAGGCTTTGCCGATATTCTTTTTGATGATGGCCTTGAATTCTTCGCACAGATCTTTGAGCTCATCCGCGCTGAGCGCCGTGTCTTCTGTGACGCCCTTGGCTTTCTTTACCTTTTCCATGGCGTGTTCGAGTTTCAGGCGGATGCCCTCGCCGTCGGCCGGTTCCAAGCCTGCGGCCTTTTCCATCACCACGTCTGCGTACATCATAATCAGGCGACGGTACGAGTCATAGGCAAAACGGGCATCGCCGCTCTTCTCAATCAGGCCTGGCAGGGTCTTGGAGCACAGCCCGATATTGAGCACCGTGTCCATCATGCCCGGCATGGACATGCGCGCGCCGGAACGCACGGAAAGAAGCAGCGGATTCTTCAAATCACCGAACTTCTTCTTCATGACCTGTTCGACTTTGACCATGGCCTTCTTGACTTCGGCGGTCAGCTGTTTGGGCAGTTGGCCTTTGTTCTCGTAATAGGCCGTACACATCTCCGTGGTAATGGTAAAGCCTGCCGGCACCGGAATTTTCAGGCTTGCCATTTCAGCGAGGTTGGCGCCTTTGCCGCCCAATAAATTCTTCATGCTGGCTTTGCCGTCGGCCTTGCCGCCGCCAAAGAAATACACGCTCTTCTTAGCCATAAAACTCGATTCTCCTTCGGTTGATAAACATAAACCCTCCCCGAAATTCTATTCCTGAAAGTATGAAAATACACGGGATACAGGAAGTGTTGGGGAAGTACACGTGGTTGGGTCATCAAGACCTGATAACGGCTCTATTTTACCTGATATCGAAAAGTCTAAGCAATATTTTATTGTTTTTGGGTAAGCGAACAAGCTTTTTCTGTTGCCCTGCCAACTGAAAAAACTTATTCGTTTTCAGAAGATAGTATGGGTGGAAGTACTCTGATATACTGTGGGGACGTACAAAATCGCAGTCAAGTTAAACAGGAGCACACTACTATGGCCAATGGACGTGGCGATTCCTCGGACATTTCAAATCAATTCCGGGAATTAATGAACCAAATAAACTGGAAGAAACAAGGCCCCAGGCGTATCGGCCTGCCTGTTTCCATCATCGCTGTCATTCTACTGGCGGTGATTGCAGGGTATACCGGTATTTACACGGTGGAACCGGACGGGGTGGCGGTGGTCAAGCGATTCGGTAAAGTGGTCGCCGTTCAGTCCCCCGGACTGCACTATAAGATTCCCCTGGGGATTGACCGGCAGTATTTCGTTCCCACCGAGCGTGTGATGAAGGAGGAGTTTGGATTTCGTACACTGGTACCGGGGGAACGGACGACCTATGACAAGTCGCCCACCTACCGCAATGAATCCCTGATGCTGACGGGCGATCTGAAAGTTATTGACGTCGAATGGGTGGTTCAGTATCGTATTGACAATGCGGATCGCTATCTGCATCGGGTCCGGGACCAGGGCAAAACGATTCGGGATGTCTCGGAAGCCGTAATGCGCCGTGTCGTGGGTAATTCCCTTGGCTCGGACGTGCTCACGGAGAAACGCGTTCAGGTGGCGCAGGCGGCCCGCGAGGAAATTCAGGAGATTTTGGCGGGATTTGATATGGGTGTGCGGGTCTTGACTGTGGAATTGCAGGATGTGACGCCGCCGGAACCCGTGAAGCCCGCCTTTAATGAAGTCAATGAAGCGGAACAGGAACGGGAACGCCTGATTAATGAAGCGGAAAAGCAGCGTAACCAGGTGATACCTCGCGCGCAGGGCGAGGCAAAGCAGACGATCGAGGAAGCGGAGGCTTACCGCGCCACCCGCGTTAACCGGGCGTTGGGAGAAGCGGAACGCTTCAAATCCATCGTTAAAGAATATAAAAATGCGCCCGAGGTCACGCGAAGAAGGTTGTACCTGGAGATGATAGACGAGGTGCGTCCCGCGCTCGGCAGGATTTATGTCGTGGAAGAGGGCATGGCGCAACCGCTGGCGTTGCTGAACCTGGATGA
>JAEAMG010000765.1_pt1 | contig 31640 bp, 30 predicted proteins | sample 8958741 | NCBI WGS metagenome assembly JAEAMG01 (sample SAMN16933256, study PRJNA681125) | bioreactor sludge metagenome | isolation source: anaerobic bioreactor treating anionic surfactant - SDBS | place: India: Bengaluru | collected 2019-02-28 | reverse complement strand
AGGTCGATGGCCGCGGCCCGGTCCCGGTTGAGGGTGTGGGCCAGCAGGACCTCGGGAACATCCATGTCGATGCCGACCATGAGCCGGCGCGCCTCCGCGGCCGGGTCGCCGGCCAGGAGACGGGAGTCGGCGTAGGGATTGAACAGGCGGTCCGGGTCCCAGGCGGCGCGTTCCTCGTCGGACATCTTTTCGGCCCGGGTCTTCTCGTCTTCGAGCAGCCGGGCCACGGCCTCGGGACCGCGCGGGTCGTTGGCCACGCCGGCCTCGATCGCCCGGCGGTAGAGGGTTTCGATCTTCATGGCAGCGTCCTTTCGGGGCCGGGCGGAAACCCGTCCGGCGGGATGTTGACGGCCACCCAGTCCTCGCCGAGCAAGGACCGGGCCGCCGTCCGAAGTTCGTCGGCCAGGGGGGCAAGCCGGGCCCGGAGCAGGACCGCTTCGCGGCCGGCCCGCTCTCCGTCGCCGCGCTCGATGAGGCGGCAGAGCCGGCAGGCCCCGAGGCGGGCCCCGTCGGCCAGGGCCACCAGGCCGGCCAGGCTCTCCTGCGTCTGGCGGCAGCCCATGAGGCTGCTGGCGAAGGCGCCGCGGTCCCGGGCGGCGGCCGCGCCGGCCTCGAGAACGTGGGTCGCGGCGCCGGCCAGCCGGCCCAGGCGGCAGGCCGTTTCCTCGACCGGGCCGAAACCGGCCCGGGAGGCCAGGACCCCGAGAAGCTCGAAGCCGAGCCGAGGCTCCCGGCGCGACGCTTCGTCGAGGACGGCGACCCGCCGGTCGAGGTCCGCGGGGGCGGCGCCGGCGTCGAGGTCGGCCCAGATCTTGGAGGGGGCCTCGGCGGCGGCGCTCCCGGCGGGACCGGGACGTCGGTCGAGATAGGCGGCGGCGCGGCGCCGGAACGCCGACTCGGCCTCGGTCCGGAAGGCGTCCATGGCCGGCCCGGGATCAGCCGCCCCGGCGGACGACCCCGCCGGCCTCGAGCCCGGCGATCTCGGCGCCGGTGAGGCCCAGCCCGGCCAGGATCTCCTCGGTGTGCTGGCCATGCTCCGGGCAGGGCCCGGCCTCGGGAGCGTGACGGTCGCGCAGGGGGTGGCCGGGCCGCAGCACGCCCGGCCGGCCGGGCGGCGGGCCGGCGATCAGGCCGCGGTGCCGGACCTGCGGGTCTTCCAGGGCCTCGTCGAGCCGCGGCACGACGGCGCAGCAGCAATCGACGCCCCGCAGCAGGTCGGTCCACGCGGCGGCCGTGCGGCCGGCGAAGAGGGCCTTGAAGAGGGCGTGGTCCTCGGCCTTTTCCGAGAACTGGAGGGGCAGCAGGTCGGGCCGTCCGACGGCCCGGCAGAAGGCCTGCCAGAACTTGGGCTCGAGGGCGGCCAGCGAGATGTCCCGCCCGTCTTCCGTCCTGTAGACGTTGTAACAGGGGTGTTGGCCGGTGAGCGGCAGGCGGCCGCGGCCGCCCCGCTCGCCCGCGGAATAGTCGCCGAGGGGCATGATCATCCAGGACACGGCGCTGTCCAGCATGCCGATGTCCAGGTGCCGGCCCCGGCCCGTCTTCTCGCTCTCGCGGAGCCAGGCCAGGATGCCGGCCGCGGCGTACATGGCCGAGCTCAGGTCGGCGATCTGGACCGGCGGGATGGCCGGCCGGGCGTCGGGCCAGCCGCAGAGGGAAAGCAGGCCGGCCCGGGAGATGAAGTCGAGGTCGTGGCCGGCCCGGTCGCGGTCCGGCCCGTCCTGGCCGAAGCCGGAAATCGAGCAATAGACGATCCGGGGATTGGCGGCCCGGACAGCCGGATAGCCGATGCCGAGCCGGTCGACGGCGCCCGGGCGGAAGCTCTCGACGACGATGCCGGCCGTCGCGGCCAGCTTCAGGAAGATCTCGCGGCCGGCCGCGGCCTTGAGGTTGAGCGCGACACTCTTCTTGCCGGCGTTGAGGGCCAGGAAATAGGCGCTCCGGCCGTCGATGAAGGGGGGGAAGGCCCTCATGTAATCGCCGCCCTCGAGGTCCTCGATCTTGACGACCTCGGCCCCGAGGTCGGCCAGGAGCATGGTGCAAAAGGGACCGGGCAGCAGCCGGGACAGGTCGAGGACGCGGACGCCCGCCAGCGGGGAGCTGTTCATGATCGCCCCCTATTTAGCAGAAAGGCGGGGGCGGGTCAATCGGCGGGGCGGCCGGCCTCGTTTGACATCCCGTTGGCGACCGTTAATAATGGAGGGGCTGCAGACCGAACCCGCCTTGGATGGGTCACGGGACATGGAAATGGAGAGGACGCCGTCATGCGCGTAAAGATCGCGGGCACGGGGAAATGCCTGCCGGGGACCGATATCGCCGGCCGGATCGTCACCAACGAGGAGATCGTCCGGACCCTGCTGGCCCACCGGGCCATCAAGCCCGGGACCGACCGTCCCTGGAGCCCCGACGAGCTGACCCCCCAGAAGATCGTCGACCTGGTCGGCATCCGCGAACGGCGCTGGGTCGACGACTCGGTCAACACCTCGGACCTGGCCTTCGCCGCCGCCAACGCCGCCCTGGCCGACGCCGGCATCGGCTGGCAGGACATCGGCATGGTGGCCGTCGGCAGCTCGACGCCCGAGGCCCTGTTCCCGTCGACGGCCTGCATGGTCCTGAACAAGGCCATCCGGGCCGAGATCGCCGCCGGGCGGCTCGACGAAAAGGGGGCCCGGACGGCGATGCGCATCCCGGCCTTCGACCTCCTGGCCGCCTGCACCAGCGGCCTGTACGCCATCGACGCCGTGCGCAAGCACCTCCTGCTCGGCGAATCGTCCGCGCGCTACGGCCTGGCCATGGGGGCCGAGGTCCTGAGCCGGTTGCTCGATTTCTCGGACACCAACGCCGACCTGTGGGGCGACGGCTCCGCGGCCGTCGTCCTGGAGCTCGCCGAGGGCCCCGCGGGTATCGTCTGCATGGAGACGGGCAGCGACGCCTTGAGCGTCGACGCCGCCTACAGCGTCGGCCACGACACCCGGCACCACGACGCGCCCATGCCGCCGAACATCGCCATCAAGGGCCACGACATCCAGAAGTTCGTCCTCCGGGTCATCCCCGAGCTGATCGTCCGGACGATCGAACGGGCCAATCGCACGCCCGGCCGGACCCGGGACTACCGGCTCGAGGACGTCGACCTCTTCATCTGCCACCAGGCCAACGCCCGGATCTTCGAGCTGCCCTCCAAGAAGCTGGGCATCCCGCTCGACAAGTTCTACGTCAACGTCGACCGTCGCGGCAACTGCTCCTCGACCTCGGTCCTGCTGGCCCTCCGGGAAGCGGTCGAAGAGGGGCGCCTCCGCCCGGGCGGGCTGGCCCTCCTCTTGAGCTTCGGCGGCGGGCTGACCTGGGCCTCGATGCTGGTCGAATGGTAATCGGCCTGCTCCGCCTTGTCCTCGTCGCCTTCGCCGCCTACGTCGCGTTCCTGTTCCTGCGCATTTTCGCCGGTCAGAAGAAGGGGCCGGCCCGGACCCGGCCCGGCGCCGCCCGCGAAGAGCGGGGCGTCATGGTCAAGGACGAGGTCTGCGGCACCTACGTCCCGCGCGACGAGGCCTTGACCGATGTCCGGGACGGCAGCCGGCGCTACTACTGCTCCGAGGAATGCCGCCGCAAGGACCTGGCCCGCTGACCGGGCCGCCCGTCAGTCGCCGGCGGTGAAGACGATCCGGAAATCCCCGAACTCCCCCGTCGCCGTCTCCCGCCGGACCTCGAAGGAATCGACGCGGGCCAGGCGCGGGCCGGACCGCAGTTCCGTGAGGAAGTCCGCCACGGCCGGCCCGGGGCCCTCGGCCAGGAGGCGCAGGTCGTCACGCAGGGTGTTGAAACAGTCCTCGAGGAAGGCCTCGACGGCGGGCCCGGGGCCCTCGGCCAGCGCCTCGACCCGTCCGTCGGGCAGATTGCGGACCCAGCCGGAGACGCCCCGCCGCGCCGCCGCCTTCTCGGCGAAGAAGCGGTAGGCGACGCCCTGGACGCGGCCGCCGGCGATGGCGCGGACCCGGACCGTCTCGTCGTCCATGCTCGCTTTTCCCGTCTTTGTGAATACGCCAGGCCGCGGGGCGAAGTCAACAGCCCGGGCCGATCCGTGATAGAATCGGGGCGGACCCGCCGCCATGAGCAAAGGCCTGATCACCCTCGCCGGCTGGGACCCGTCCGCGGGGGCCGGGGCGCTCCTCGACCTCCGCGTCTTCGAGCGTCTCGGCCGGAGCGGCTTCGCGGTCCTCACGGCCGTGACCGCCCAGACCGCGGCCGCCGTGGACCGCGTTTTCCCGGTGCCGTCCCGGGCCGTGACCGCCCAGTTCGACAAGCTGGCCGGGACCGTCGAACCCGCCGGCGTCAAGGTGGGCATGCTGGCCACGGCCGCCAATCTCAACGCCGTCGGCCGCATCCTCGGCCGGCTTGACGGCCGGCCCCGCGTGCTCGATCCGGTCCTGCGGGCCTCGTCCGGCGCCCCGCTCCTCGAAAAGAGGGCCTGGCCCCGTCTTCTCGACGTCCTCGCCGGCAAGGTCGACCTCGTCACCCCCAACCTCGACGAAGCCGGCGTCCTGGTGGGACGGCCGGTCCGCGACGTGCCCGGGATGAAGGCCGCGGCCGCCAGGATCCACGACCGTTCCGGCGCGGCCGTTCTGGTCAAGGGCGGGCACCTCGAAGGCCGAGTGGTGGACGTCCTGTTCGACGGCCGGGACTGCGCGGAATTTCCCCACCCGCGCTCGCCGCGGAGCGTCCACGGCACGGGCTGCTTCCTGTCGGCGGCCATCCTCGTCTACCTGGTCGAAGGCCGGCCCCTCAAGGAGGCCTGCGGCCTGGGCATATTCCGGGTCGGGCAGGCCATCCGCGCCGCCGCGCCGGCGGGCGGCGACCGCTGGGTCTTCGACTTCAGTCGAGAACGGGGCCGGGTGCCCCTCCCGCCGCGGGCGTGACGGCCGCGCTCCGCGCCGCCCGGCCGAGGACGGCCGGCGGGAAGACGACGCCCTGGCGGGCCGCGGCCGCGGGATTGACGTAAAGCTTGACCTCGCCCAGGGACCGGATCGGGATCCGGCCCGGGCTCTCCCCGTTCTTGACCCGGACGGCCAGCCGCCCGGTCTCCAGGCCCATCTCGAAGAAGTCGTAGCCCAGGGCGGCGCAGGCCCCGTACTCGACCGAGCGGAGGAAGCTGGCGAAGAGCGGCGTGCCGCTCTCGTCGGCGGCCCGGCCGATGACCTCGAACGAGCTGTTGAGGGTGTTGTCCGACATCGGGCAGAGGGCGTCGACGCCGGCGTTGATCAGGCGCTGCAGGGCCGGCAGGACCGCGGCCGGGCCGTCGACCGCCGCGGCGACGAGCTCGAACCCGGACGCGGCCGCGGCCTTGCGGGCCAGGCCCAGGTAGTACTCGGAGTTGATCTCCGCCGGCGTCCACAGCGTGCCGATCCGGCGGGCCGACGGCAGGACCTCGCGGATGAGGGCCACGGTCTCGCGGACGGGCCCCGTCGACACGACGCCGGTGACGCGGGCCAGATGGTCCTCGGCCGAAGCGCCGGCCCCGACGAGATAGGGCACGGCCACGGCGCCGAAGACGATCGGCGTCCGCCCGCCGGCCAGGATGGCGGCCTGGAGGGCCTGGGTGGACAGGGGCACGATCAGGTCGGCCCCGCCGGCCGCCAGCTCGCGGGCCAGGCGCTGGACCTCGGCGATGTCGTTGTTGGCGATGCGGGTGGTGACGACGATGTCGCGGCCGTCTCCCAGCCCGGCCTCGGCGAAGGCCGTGAGAAGCCCCCGGCGCAGCTCGTTGGCCGTCGGCGAATCGACGGACTGCAGAATGCCGACGGCGAACGGACGGGGCGCCCCGGACGGGACGGCGGCCCGGTCCTCGCTGCGGCACCCGGCCCCGGCGAGGACGAGCAGGGCGAGACCGACGGCGGGGGCGAGCGTCTTCATGACCGGGAGGCCATCTTAGACCAAGTCGCGCCGGCGGGGCAAGACCCGGGGCCCGGGCCTAGGGCCGGAGGCCGGTGATCTCGCGGAAGCGGCCCGGGGCGATGTTGCCGCCGCTCACCAAGGCGACGATGCGGCGGCCGGCCCGGCCCCCGGGACGGTGGAGGAGCGCCGCGAACGGCAAGGCGCCGGCGCCTTCGATCATCCGGCCGTGACGCTCGTGCGCGTAGGCCAGGCCGCGGACGATGGCCTCCTCGGGCACGACCTCGACGGCGTCGACGAGGTCGCGGCAGAGGGCGAAGGTGATCGACCCCGGCTCGATGCCCCCGGCCACCGCATCGGCGATGGTCGGGCGCTCCTCGATGTCGACGAGCCGGCCCGCGGCCAGGGAGGCGGCCATGAAGGCCGAGGTCTCGGGCTCGACGCCGACGACGCGGACGCCGGGCCGGACGGCCTTGAGGCAGGCCGCCACGCCGACGATGAGCCCGCCGCCGCCGACCGGGACGAGGACATCGTCGAACGCGGGCAGCTGGTCGGCCAGCTCGAGCCCGGCCGTCGCCGCGCCGAAGACGATGTCCGGGTCGTTGTACGGCGACACGAACACCCGGCCGGTCCGGGCGGCCGTCTCGCGGGCGATGGCCTCGGCCCGGTCGCAGGAGGACCCCCGGACCTCGACCTCGATCCCCAAGGCCTCGATCCGCGCCTTCTTGACCTCGGCGACCGTCTCGGGCAGGAAGAGCTTCAGGCCGACCCCCTCGAGCCGGGCGGCGTGGGAAATGGCCAGGCCGTGGTTGCCGGTCGAAGCCGAGACCACTCCCCTGGCCCGGTCCTCGGGCGAGAGCGAGCGGAGCTTGTTGAGGGCCCCGCGTAGCTTGAACGATCCCGTCGTCTGGTCGCACTCCCACTTGATATGGACCTCGGCCCCGAGCTCGCGGCCCAGGGCGTCGGCGCGCTCGACCGGCGTCCGGACGATGTCCCGTCGGATCCGGGCGTAGGCCTCGCGGACCGCGGCGGCCCGGTCGCTGCTCGTTTCGCTCATGGCGCCCTCCGCCGCTACGATACCACAAGCCCCGGGCGTCCCGAAGCCTCGCCGCCGCGGGATGCGGTCCCGGCTTTATCGGGGAGCAGACAAGGTATACAATAGGCGCTCATGTCCAGGATCTACGTCGGTACGGCCGGCTGGAGCTACGAGGACTGGGAAGGGATCGTCTATCCCAAGCCCAAGCCGCGCGGCTTCCATCCCCTGGCCTATCTGCCGGACTTCATCGACATCGTCGAGGTCAACAGCACCTTCTACCGCCCGGCGCCGCCGGCCATGGTCGGATCCTGGCTGAAGAGGCTCGCCGGCCGGCCGGATTTCCTGCTGGCCTTGAAGCTCTACCAGGCCTTCACCCACGCCCGCGAGGGCTTCACGGCCAAGGACGTCGACGACGTCCGGCGGGCGGCCGACCTCATCCGGCTCAAGGGCCGGCTGGCCGCCCTGCTGGCCCAGTTCCCCTGGTCCTTCCGCAACACGCCCGCCAACCTCGAGTACGTGCGCCGCCTCCTCGCCTTGTTCGAGGGCTATCCCCTGGCCGTGGAGGTCCGCCACGCCGGCTGGGACGCGCCCGAGTTCTACGACGCCCTGAGCGAGCGCGGAGCGGCGTTCTGCAACATCGACCAGCCGCTCATCGGCGAGTCGCTGGCGCCCTCGGCGGTCAGCACGACGCCGAATTTCGCCTACGTCCGGCTCCACGGCAGGAATTACCGGACCTGGTTCCAGGACGGGGCCGGCCGCGACGCCCGCTACGACTACCTCTACGCCCGGGACGAGCTCGAGGACTGGGTCAAGCGCATCAAGGAGCTGGGCCAGCGGAGCGGCAAGATCTACGTCATCACCAACAACCACTACCGGGGCCAGGCCATGGCCAACGCCCTGCAGATCCGGAACATGGTCACCGGCCGGAAGGTGGACGTCCCTGAGCCGGTGCTCGAGAAATACCCGGTCCTCCGGGACATCGTCCGGGCCATCCGGGCCGGCGAGCGGGACCTCTTCGCCGAGGGCGAGGCGGGCCCGGGGACCGACGACGAGGGAGAGCCGACATGAACTGGTGGGAGACCGATTTCGTTTCCGTCCGCGACAACCGCCTGCGGATCGCCGGCCGCGACGCGGCCGAGCTGGCCGCGCGCTACGGCACGCCGCTCTACGTCTACGGCAAGGACCGCATCCTGGAGCGCTTCGCCCGGCTCGAAGAAGCCTTCGCCCGCCACACGGCGCTCGAGGGCCGCATCAGCTACGCCATGAAGGCCAATCCCCACGCGGGCATCCTGCGCCTGCTCCAGCGCCGGGGGGCCTGGATCGACGCCGTTTCGCCCTGCGAGGTCGAGACGGCCCTCAAGGCCGGCTTCCCGCCCGGGCGCATCATGTACACGGGCACGAGCGTCAGCCGGGCCGATCTCCGGTTCGCCTTCGGGATCGAGGGCCTGACCGTGAACATCGACGCCGCCGAGCAGCTCGACCTCATGAACGAGGTCCGGCGCGACGTCCCGGGCCGGGACATCCGCGTCTCGGTCCGCTGGAATCCGGGCATCGGCCGGGGCTTCAATCCCAAGGCCGTCACCGCCGGCAAGCGCGCCTCGGACGGCATGCCCATCAAGTTCGGCGTCGAGGCCCACAAGGTGGTCGACGTCTTCAAGCGGGCCCGCCGGATGGGCTTCCGGCCCGTCGGCCTGCACCAGCACCTCGGTTCGGGCTGGGTCCGCGAGGACCTCGGCCTGGTCGTCACGGCCGTCGACCGCCTGGTCCGCAAGGCCCGCGAGCTCGAGAAGGCCGGCTTTCCGCTCGAGTTCCTGGACTTCGGCGGCGGCTTCGGGCCTCGCTACCTCAAGAGCCGGCGCCTGTTCCCGGTCGAAGATTACGTCGCCCACATTTCGCGGGCCGTGGCCGGGGCCGGCCTGTCGGCCCGGGCCCTGGTCATCGAGCCGGGCAAGTACATGGTCGGCGACGCCGGGGCGCTGCTGCTCGGCGTCGAATACGTCAAGGAGAGTTACGGCAACCTCTTCGCCTGCGTCGACGGCGGGACGTTCAACACCGTGCCCCGGCCGGCCATCTACCTTTCGGCCCACCACGAGATCGTCAACGCCGGGCGCGTCGACGGTCCGCACAGGGCCCGCGTCACCGTGGCCGGGAACCTCTGCGAAACGGGGGACGTTTTCGGGCGGGAACGGCTCATGCCCCTGCCCCGCAACGGCGACATCCTGGCCGTCCTCTGCGCCGGGGCCTATTGCCGGAGCATGGCCTCGCGCTTCAATCTGCGGCCGATCCCCCGCGAAGTCCTGATCTAAGGACCGCGGCCACGGCCGCGGCGGCTTCGGGGTGGCGAAAGCCGAATCCGGCCGCCACAAGCCGGCGGGGCATGGCCCGCTGGCTGACGAGGAGCGTTTCCCGAGCCTTCTCGCCGAACAGCAGGCGCAGGAGGGAGGCCGGGACGGGCAGCCAGCAGGGCCGGCGCAGGGCCCGGGCCAGCGCCCGGCAGAGCTCGATCTCCCGGACGGGCCCCGGCGCCGTGAGATCGAACGGCCCGGCCAGGTCGCTCCGCTCGACGAGGAAGCGGATGGCCCGGACCTCGTCCTCGAGCGTGATCCACGAAAGCCACTGCCGTCCGCGGCCGAGCGGCCCGCCGGCGAACAGCCGGAACGGCCGGACCAGGCTGGGCCAGACGCCGCCGTCGCGGCCCAGGACGAGTCCCGAACGGATCACGACGCGGCGGACCCCGAGGGCCTCGATCTCGCGGCTCGAATCCTCCCAGCGGCGGACGACCCCGGCCAGGAAGCCCGTCCCGGGCGGCGAGCTTTCGTCGACCTCGAGCTCGCCCGGGTCCCCGTAGTAGCCGACGGCCGAGGCCTGGACGAAAACGGCGGGTCTGCGGGCGGTCCCGCGGATGGCCTCGGTCAGGGCCGCGCCCGGTGCGGTCCGGCTGGAGAGGATGCGGCCCTTCTTGGCCCGGGTCCAGCGGCCCTGGGCCAGGTTGTCGCCGGCCAGGTTGACGACGGCCAGGGCCCCGTCGACGAGGGCGGTCCAGGCCCCGGGCGTCCGGCCGTCCCAGACGGCCGTCCGGACGGCGGCGGGGATAAGCCCGGCCGTTGGGGCCGGACCCCGGGTCAGGGCGGCGACGTCGTATCCCCCGGCGACGAGCTCGCGGACGAGCGACCGGCCGATGAAGCCCGTGGCCCCGGCGACGACGATCCGTTCAGCCGCCATAGCGATTCAGGAAAACGAACTGCTCGAACGGCAGGCGCTCGGGCCTCGTCGTCTCCGCCTCCACCTTTTCGGGCGTCAAGGTCGGATCGATCTCGGCCGCGCGCCGGCCGACGAGGATGATCGTGATGACCTGGTATTCCTCGGGGATCCCCAGGACCCGCCGGGTCATGTCCTGGTCGTAGCCGGCGATGGGATGGGCGATCAATCCCAGCTCGGTGGCCCGCAGGATGAGCCCGGCGACGGCCAGGCCGGTGTCGAAGAGATAGCGCCGTGCGGCCAGAAATCGCAGAGCAGCCGGGTCTCCTTGAGGCCGAGCTCCTTGGCCCAGGCGTGCTTGCAGGGGAAGCTGTCGACGCTGATGCCGACGGCGACCGTGCGCAGGGAATCGAAGAGGGCCTTGCGGCTCTCCAGGGCCTTCATCTGCTCGCTGCAAACGGGCGTCCAGGCCAAGGGATGGAAGGACAGCAGGACCCTTTGGCCGGCGAAATCGGACAGCTTGAAATCGCGATTGTGATGGTCCTTGAGCGTGAAATCGGGCGCGATGTCCCCCTCCCAGATCGTCCGCGTGTTGCTCATCGTTTGACCTCCCCCTCCTTGACGCCGGGCGGCCGGCCGGTTTGGCCCATTATGGCACAGGCCGGAGCGGGAGACAAGATGCCGGGGCCCCGTCCCGCAGGGGCCGTTCCGGGCCGTTTTCCGATAGGGTATAATGCCTGGGACAAGGAGACGATCATGCGCGTCCAGAGAGCCCTCGCCGCGGCGGTCCTGCTGGCCGCCGCCGGTCTGGCCCGGGGCCAGGAGCCGCCGGCGCCGGCCCCGCCCAAGCCGTCCGAACCGGTGTTCCTCCGCCTGTCCGTCTATCCGACCGCCAGCCTGTCGCGGTACGACTACAACAACGACCTCGACCTCTACGAGGTCCGCATCTACGTCGAGCTCCGGCGGGGCTCGCAGGAAGGGGCTTCGATCGCCGACGCGGCCGTCACCGCGCTCGGGGAGCGGCTCGATTACGCCGCCGACCATTACGAGCGGCGGGTCCCGGTCGACAAGGCCAGGCTCCCGGACGGGATCGAGGTCGAGATCGGCCTCAAGGGCCGGGCCGCCATCCGCGAACGGTTCCCCCTGCCGGCCTGGCTGGCCCTAGAGGAGCCGCGGCCGGCGGTCGTGGGGACGGACGGGGACCTGCCCGTCCTCTGGCGGTACGACCGCTTCCCGTCGCCGGTCGACATCCACGCCTACGACTTCCGGACCGGCCGCGAGATCTTCAAGAGGGAGAACATGGAGGAGACTTCCGCCGTCATCCCGGCCTCGAGCCTGCCGCCCTCGACGATCGTCCGCATCTATGCCATCCAGTCCTGGCTCTATAAGAGGTTCCTCGGCGGCGAGGCCTACGCCCGCGGCTCCGAGATCAACATCATTCCCTGGACCCAGGTGTTCGTGAGGACCCGATGACGCGACGCCCCCGCCCGGCCCTGTTCGCCGCCCTGATCCTGGCCGCCGTCCCCCTCGCCGCCGCGGCAGGCCAAGGCCCCCAGGTCATCCCTCAGGACGAGATGCGCAGCGTGGCCCCGAACGTCTATCTCGACTGCGACCGCCGCAGCTGCGACTTCGAGTACATCAAGACGGAGATCACGTTCGTCAACTATGTCCTCGACCGGCAGAGCGCCGACATTCACATCATCGTCACCCGCCAGCCCACTGGCGGCGGGGGCAGCGAGTACACGCTGGCGTTCATCGGGCTGAAGAAACACGAGGGCAAGGCGGCGACGCTCCGGTACTACTCGAAGCCGACCGACACCGAGGACCAGTACCGCCGCGGCTTCGTCAACGTGCTCAAGCAGGGGCTCATCCCCTACGTCTACGACACCCCCCTGTCGGAGTTCATCTCCATCAGCTACGCCCAAAAAAAGGACTTCCGGCCGACGCCGACCTCCGATCCCTGGCACTACTGGGTCTTCGGCCTCGGCCTGCGCGGCAACGGCGAGTTCGAGGACCAGGCCGAGCGCTACAGCTACCAGATCAACCTGTCGGCCAACCGGACCACCGAGGCCATGAAGTTCCGCCTTTACGGCGGCCTCAGCTTCACCCACCGGCGCTACGAGATCCCCGACGAGGAGCCCATCGTCAGCGACACCACCCGCAAGAGCCTGTCGACGTCGGTCTTCAAGAGCATCGACGGCCACTGGTCCTGGGGCGGCAGCGCCAGTCTCTACGCCTCGACCTACGACAACGCCCGCCTCTTCACCTCGTTCGGCCCGAGCGTCGAGTACAACATCTTCCCTTACGCCGAGGCGACGCGGCGGGAGCTGCGCCTCCAGTACCGCGTCTCCTTCAATCTCCGGACCTATGACGAGATCACCATCTACGACAAGGAGCGGGAGAACCTGTTCAGCCAGTCGCTGCAGGCCGTTCTGGAGATCAAGGAGCCCTGGGGCTCGATCGGGGCCTCGGTCCAGGGCTCGACCTTCGTGCCCGAGGTCAAGTACAACAACCTGCGCGCCGACTTCGGGGTCTACATCAACCTCTTCCGCGGCTTGTCGTTCAACGTCGGCGGCCAGTACAGCCGCATCCGCGACCAGCTACGGCCGTGATGGGCGGGGCGATATAGCAGATGACGGCCGTGATGCCCTGGAACAGGCTCTGGAAATGGCTGATCAGCGGCGACCAGAGGATGGCCACCGCCATCGCAATGACGGTCACGAGACGACCGACGAGGGTCAGGCGCTTGTCCGACGCCTCGGGCCGCCAGCGCTTGTAGAGGTCCAGGGTGAAGAGCGTGGCGATCGAGTTCAGCGCCCCCGAGACCGTGCTCATCAGGGCGGCCAGCAGGGCCGCGGCCACGACGCCTTTGAGGCCGGCCGGCAGGACCCGGTTGACGAGGAGCGAATAGACATCGGCCGAGCTCTCCGGCGCCGGGAGGGCGCCTTGCCGGACAAGGCCGTAGGCGATGAGCCCGGGCAGGACGAACAGGAAAACCGGCAGGATCTTGAGGAAGCCGGTGAACAGCGGGCCCAGCCGGGCGTTGCGCTCGTCCTTGGCCCCGAGGACGCGCTGGACGATGGTTTGATCGGCGCACCAATACCACAGGCCGATGACCGGGTAGCCGAGAAAGACGGCATACCACGGCAGCGACGGGGTTTCGGCGGCCGTGCGGAGCACGGTCAGCTTGACGGGCTCGACGGCGGCGACCAGGGCCTGCCAGCCGCCGATCCGGGCCAGCCCGAAGCCGAGGACACACGCCGATCCGAGGATGAGGACAACGGTCTGGACGGATTCGGTGACCACGACGGCCAGCAGGCCGCCCACGACGGTGTAAAGGCCGGTCAGGAGGGCCGTGACGACGATGCTGGTGTTGATGTCGATCCCGAACAGGCCGTGCAGAACGACGGCCCCCGTGTAGAGCGAGAAGCCGATGTGGATGAAGACCGCCGAGACGATGGACAGGACGGCCAGCCAGTCCCGCGAGGCCCGCGAGTAGCGTTTTTCCAGGAAGTCCGGCAGGGTCGCCACCCGGGAACGGATGTAGAAGGGGGCGAAAACAAGGGCCAGGACGATCAGCAGGAAAGCGGCCATCCACTCGAAGTTGCCGTAGGCCAGCCCGTTGACATAGCCCTCCTGGGCCAGGCTGACCAGGTGGATGGTCGAGATGTTCGTCGAGAACAGGGCCAGGCCGATGACGGGCCAGCGGAGCGAGTTGCCGGCCAGGAAATATTGGGCCGACGAAGCCTGATGCGTCCGCCGGCGTTTCCAGGCCCACAGGCCCAGGCCGACGATGCCCGCCAGGTAGAGGAAGACCAGGGTGATATCGAGCCCGGACATGGACAGACGCGAGGCGTCGCTCATCGGTTCGCCTCAATCCGCGTGGAAGACTTCATCCATCCGGCTCCAGAATTCCTTGTCGAGGCGCGTCGGGATGGGCGACTGGCAGGGATCGGTCTCCTTCCACCAGCGCTGCGTCTCGATATCGGCGGCCATCCTGGCCATGTCGGCCGCAAGATCGTTCCCGGTGTATTCGAAATAGGAGAAAAGCAAGAACTGGCCCTGGGCCACCTCCCGGAAGTAGATCGAGTAGTTCCGGATATGACAGTCTTTGATCCGGGCCAAGACGCCGGGCCAGGCGGCGGCATGGAGCTGGCGGTAATAGGCGATCTTCTCCGGCTTGACGCCGATGACCATGCCGTAGCGCTCGACCCGTTCCGGCGCGGCCCCCGGCCGCTTCAGGACGAGGGCCCCGGCGGCGAAGGCCAAAGCCAGCGGAACGACGATCAGGACGGCATGGACAAGCGGCTTAGGCTTCACTTCGCGGCTCCCGCAGCAGCTCCACCGGACGCGGCCGACGCGGAGGTGATCTTGACGGCCACGGGGGCTTCGAGCCCCCAGGTCAGGCGCTGGACGTCGCTCGTCTCCTCGCGGCCCGCGACCGGCTTGGCCTTGATCAGGCGGATGGTCTGCTTGCGCGTGACCGTGATCTTCAGGCCGTCCCGCGTCTGCTCGAAGGGCAGCTCCCCCTCCTGGCCGAGGAGGGTGACCTTGGTCGCGGGCGTGGCGGCGACGGACTTGAGGAGGAGCGTCCGGGCGTTGTCCGCCAGGCCGGCCAGGGCGTAAACCGTGCCCTCGGCCCGCTTGGCGGTGAACCAGACGTCGCCTTCGTTCGTGACGGTCCAGGGCCGCACGCCCCGAATGGCCTCGCCGTAGAGCATCATCCACAGGCCCAGGTCGCGCAGGAGGTCCTCGTCGGCCGGAGCGATGCGGCCGTCCGGCCGCGGGCCGACGTTGAGGAGCAGGTTGCCGCCGCGGGCCCGGATGTGGATGAGGTTCTCGACGATCTCGGCCGAGGGCCGGACGACGGCGCCGGGGAGGTAGGACCACTGATAGCTCGTGGTCAGGCAGCTCTCCCAGGCCCGGTCATCGGGCGTCCCGGGGATCTCCTGCTCGGGCGTCGGGATCTCGCCCCGGCTGATGAAAACGTCCTGGCGGACGCGCCAGGCGTGCTTCTTGAGGGGATCGCACGGGCCGTCGAACCAGAGCAGGAAGACGTCGCCGTAGCGGGTCAGGAGCTCCTCGAGCTGGGCGCGCTCGTAATCCGCGAAGGCGAGCTTCCGGGGCCCGTAGGGGGCCGGGCTGTCGAAATCGGGGGTGTAGATGTGGCCGGTGCGCCGGCCGGTCTCCCATTGGTAGCGGAAGTCCCCCGGCGAATAGTAGAAGCCGACGAGGAGGCCCTCCTGGCGAAAGGCCGCGGCCACCTCGGCCGTGATGTCCTTGCCGTAGGGCGTCCGGGTGACCTTGAAGTCGCTGTAGGCGGTGTCGAAGTTGCAGAAGCCGTCGTGGTGCTTGGTCGTGAACACGACGTAGCCCACGCCGGCCAGCTTGGCCAGACGGGCCCAGGCCGCGGCGTCGAACGCGGCCGGGTCGAACGTGTCGGCCAGGGCGTAGTACTTGCGGACGAACTCGTCGGAGGCGTTGTAGAGGGGCCAGGAGATCTCGGTGCCCACCTGGCTGTTAGGCCCCCAGTGGATGAACAGGCCGAGCCCGACGTCCCGGAAGAGCTCGGTCTTGGCCGGGTCGTTGGACAGGCGGACGGCGTCCTCGGCCAGGAGCGGGACCGCGGGCCTCTCGCCGGCCGCGGCCGAACCGGGCTTTTCGGGAGCGGGCCCGGCGCAGGCGACAAGGCCGGCGACAGCCAGGGCCGCCAGGGCGGCGAGGACGGCCCGGTGACAGAGAACGGCGCCGTTGACGCGGCGGGGCATCGAGCGCATCATGGGGACCTCCTTCGTGCTTCCTTGTAATGGAACGATGGAGAAAAATCAAATATAATCCGTCCGTGACCTCGAAAGAGCGCCTGCTCACGGCCCTGGCCCGGGGAAAGCCCGATCGCCTGCCGGCGACGGTGCATCAGTGGCAGAAGTACCACCTGGACACGTTTCTCGGCGGCCTCGGCGATCTCGAGGCCTTCCGCCTGTTCGGCCTGGACGCCTCGGTCCAGTACTTCCAGGACATGGGCCAATTCTGGCTCGCGGACGCGGACTTCAACAAGTTCTCGACGCCCGAGTGGCGGGACGAGGCCCAGGTCCTTAGCGCCGATCCCGATCACCGCGTGGCCCGCCACATCATCACGACGCCCGGCGGCGCCCTCACCTACCGGACCGAGGGCAACCGGATGACGACCTGGGTCACGGAGTACCTCATCAAGCACGACGACGACATCCGGCTCATCGAGAAGTACATGCCCGTGCCGCGGCTCGATCGGGCGCCCGTCGCGCGGGCCTACGACGCGGTCGGCGACGCCGGCATCCTGCGCGGCTTCGTCTGGGGAGATCAGGCCGGCTGTTGGCAGCACGCGGCGTGTCTCTTCGATATCCAGGCCCTCATCCTGCGCACGTTCGACGATCCGGGCTGGGTCCATGCGCTGCTCGCCATCCTGCTCGAGAAAAAGCTGCGATTCATCGAGTCCATGGAAGGCGCTCGTTTCGACCTCGTCGAAACGGGGGGCGGGTCGGCCTCGTCGACGCTCATCTCGCCGGCGCTCCACCGGGAGTTCTGCCTGCCCTACGACCGCCGGATGCACGAAGCGCTCCACGCGCTCGGCTTCAAGGCGGTCTACCACACCTGCGGCGGCACCAAGGGCATCGAAGAGCTCATCGTCGCCAACGGCTGCGACGCCTCCGAGACGCTGGCCCCGATGTCCATCGGCGGCAACCAGGAGCCTTGGGAGTTCAAGGCCAAGGTCGGCCGGCGGTTGGCCCTCATCGGAGGCCTGGACCAGTTCAACGTCCTGACCGCCGGGCCGGCAGACAAGATCCGGGCCAAGGTGCGGGAGCTGTTCGAGAAGGTCGGCGGCGACGGCGGCTACATCCTGTCGTGCTGCGACCACTTCTTCGACGCGCCGCCCGAGCACCTCCGGGTCTACGCCGAGGCCGCCCGCTCCTGCGTCTACTAAGACGGGCGAAGATGGGGGACACAATACCCTGTCCCTACTTTTTCGCCATTCGGAGGGAACGGACCGGGCCCCGGTCCGGTAGCGGCCCGGCCGTTCCGGCTTGATGATTGGCGCGGGGCCGGGGGCCGTCCCCGGGCCTATCGATCGCCCTTCAGGAAGTCCCCGTCGACGATGAGCAGGGTGGCCCCGCCCTCCGTCCGCGAGCGGTGCGAGCTGGCCCCGTCGGAGACGACGTAGGTCATGCCCTTGGTCATGACCGTCTTCTCCCCGCTCTCCTGCTCGTTGACGAACTCGCCCTCGAGGCCGTGGACGATGTGGCCTTTTTGGCACCAGTGGTCGGCCACGTACCCCGGGGAGTACTCGACGATGCGGATCCGCAGGCCCGGCAGCTGGATCGTCCGCCAGAACGACGTTCCCGTCTCGCCCTTGTGCTCGGTCCTAGGGACCGCCGCCCAATCGATGGCCTGATAGGGAATGGCCGCGTTCGAATCGATTGTCGTCATGCTATTTCTCTTCCTTCCAGCTCCAGTCGTCGTCCTTGTCCATGACCAGCTGGGTGATCATGTAGGTCGAGCGGCCGCCGTCGTCCTTCCGGTTCGAGCCCAGGCTGTAGACGATGAAGCCCTCCCCTTCGCGGCGATAGACGAGAGGCCGGCCCGTGAACGTGTCGATCGGGACCTCGGCCAGCAGGCCGGGAACGAGTTCGTCCAGTCGATCGGGATAACGGCCGGTCCGGCTCTTAAAAAGGCGACAAGCCAGCCCGGCCCTCGAGGCCAGCATGATCGCCTCCGCCCGAGCCGTCTTCATGAAGGCGGTCTCGGATTCGCCGACCGTCACCATATTGGACAGGAAGGCGTACCAGGGCCCTTTTCTAAGCCCCAGATCGCGGGCTCTGAGCGAGTCCCTGCTCTTGTAATAAGGGACTTTGGTCTGGGCCTCCATGAAATCGAAGTCCGGCAGGGACCTGCGCATGTCCCTTTTTACAAGCGGCCGCGCCAGCCAAACGCTGATCTTCTCCCACCAGCGCGGGACCTCCCATATGGAGCCGATATCTCTAAGGTCTCCCTTGAGAAAGTATTCCCCGGCCTCTACGAACAACACCCGCTCTCCGCGCCAACCGAACGCCAAGCGGTCCCGCCACGGGCTCGGATCCAGACACGCCATCAGGCGGACGAGGTGCTCATCCGGGATCTCCCGGCCGCGGCAGATCTCAGCGATGGGCTGGGCAAGAAGGCAGGTCCCCGCGAGCGAGATGAGGTACGAGATCAGGGGTCCCTCGCGGGCCATGAGCGGCGTCAACTTCAGGCCGATGGCGAGCCTGTCGATGGCGGCCTTCCAATCGCCTTCTTCGGTTTTGAAGAGCGCCGAGAAGAACAGGAGCCTCGCCGTCCCGAGTGTCTGGAGCGCATCCGGCGTCAGGCCCTCGATAATGGAATCGGCCGGGTCCCGATAAAAAAAACACGGCTTGTCCACGACCTCGGCCAGGAGCGCGAAGGCTTTCTCGTTCTTGAGGATCACCTCTTTGAGGGCGGCCCGGTCGGACGGGGCGATCGTCTGGCCGTCCGTGTAATCCTGCCAGGCCCGGGAGATCAGCTTGCGGACCTCCAGATCGCGGACCTTGTGGGGCGCCTGGCCCGGCTTGAAGATATGGCGCCCGGGGATCACCGACAGGTTCTCGTAGGCCTTCCAAAGGCGGGCGCCGTTATCTTCGTCGGCGCACGGCGGGGCCAGGTCTTTCGCCGTCAGGGGGATCCCTCGGGACTTAAGCCCGGCCAATGTTCTTGTCAGCGCCCGGCCTTCTGTGAAATTGAGGACGGCGCGAACGGCGAGAACGGCCGCGATAAAGATCAGAAGACCGAGACCGGTCCTAATCAGGATCTTCCGGAGATTCATATTCCCACCTTCCTTTTATTCGTTCCAGGGCGGCGAGATTCGCCCCCGGCACGGGCTTGCGGGCCGCGGCGGCCGCCAGCTCGCGAACGCGGGCCCAGCGCTGCGCTTCGATCCCCGTCCCCAGCCCGGCTTCGGCCAGCTCCGCGGCCGCCTCGGCCGCCGGCGGGGCCGCGACGCGGCCGTCGAGCAGGGCGGCCATGCGGGCCTCTTCGTGCCGGCGCTGGATAGGATCGAGGACGAGGATCAGTCCGATCAGGGCCGCGCCCACCGCCGCGGCGACGCGCATCCACGGCGCGAGAGCCGTGTCCCCCCGTGCCGCGGCCGCCCGTCGCAGGGCCCTCTCCCGCAAACCCTGGGGAATAACGGCCGGGACGAAGCGCCGGAGCTCCCGCTCGATGCCGTCCGTTTCCAGCCCGGCTCTCCCCCGATCGCCTTCTCTCGTCTCTCCGGACCTCACGGCTTGACCTCCGTCGAACGGCGCCGGCTGCCGCGCGTCATCGCGTCTCCCCCAGGTCCTGGCGCAGCTTGGCGATGCCGTAGCGGTAGCGGCTGGCGGCGGTGTTGGCCGGCACGCCGCAGACCGCGGCGATCTCCTTGAACGTCAGGCCGTCGAAGACCCTCAGGTAAACGGCCTCCCGCTGCTCCGCCGGCAGCTCCCCAGCGCGCCGCAGGAGCAGGGCCAGGTCCGGCTCGGCGGGGGCCGCGAAGACCGCGGCGAATCCCTGGACCGCGCCCGAAGCGATCATCCTCTCCCCCGCCCGGCGCCCCAGCCTGCGCCGCAGGGACCGGTCGGCCTCGTTCCGGGCCACCCGGAAGACGAAAGCCCGGACGTTGCGCACCAGCCGCCAGCGTAAGTCGTAGCGGGCGAACCGGCAGAAGCACTCCTGAAGCGCGTCCTCGGCGTCCTCGGCCGAGCCGAGCTTGAATAATAGATAGCGATAAAGGCCTTCTCCATGGCGCTCGTAGAGCTCCTCCGCGGTCCATCCTCGCTCTGACACGGTTCGCCTATAAGGACCCGTCCGGCCGGCCATTTTGTCTAGTTCTCATGAATATCCGGCTCCCGTCCCCGGAGGCCGCTTCGAAGCCGGCGTCCCCCGCCCGGTTCCGCGTTCGCGGGGCCCGCCCGGGCATCGGGCCCGTCCGGTCCCCCGGAGCGGCCTTATCATACGCCAATTCCGTTCCCCCGCGCGTCCGTTTTGGATTAGAATACCGGCACGCGCATCCCGTTCCGGAAAGGAGCCCGCCATGAAAAGAACCCTGGCCTTCCTGGCCGTCCTCCTCGGCATCGCCGGCCTGGCCATGGCCGCCGAAACGGCCGGCCGGACCGGCTATTACCGTTCTCCGGCCCTCCACGGCGACACGATCGTCTTCGTGTCGGAAGGCGACCTGTGGACGGTCGACGCCCGCGGCGGCGCGGCCCGGCGCCTGACCTCGCATCCGGGCCTGGAATCCTCCCCGGCCATCTCGCCCGACGGGAGGACCCTGGCCTTCTCCGCCCAGTACGAGGGCCCGACCGAGGTCTACACCATGCCTCTCGCGGGCGGACTGCCGGCGCGCCGGACATTCGCCGGCCAGGGCGGGTTTCGCGGGCCCCCCCTGTCCAACCCCCCCGGCCGCGGGGGGGGGCCCGGCGGGGCCCCCGCCCTTCCGCGGCCCGGGGGGGCGGGGTGGGGGGGGGCCCCCCCCACGGCAAGGTCCTCTACGGCACCCAGAAGTATTCGACCCTGCCCAACACCCAGCTCGTTGTCCTCGACCCGGCCACGAACGCCGAAACGGTCCTGCCGCTCGGCCAGGCCGCCGACGGCTCCTTCGACGCGTCCGGGACGACGCTCTACTTCACCCGCCTCCCCTTCCAGGGCAGTTTCACCAAGCGCTACAAGGGCGGCACGGCCCAGAACCTGTGGTCCTACGCGCTCGGGGCCGCGGAGGCCACTCCGCTCACGCCCGACTACGCCGGCACGAGCAAGAACCCCATGGTCTGGAAGGACCGGGTCTATTTCCTGAGCGACCGCGACGGCTCCATGAACATCTGGTCCATGGACCTCAAGGGCGCGGCCCTCAAGCAGCACACGTTCCACAAGGGCTTCGACGCCAGCGCGCCCTCCCTCCACGACGGCCGCATCGCCTACCAGCTCGTGGCCGACCTGCTCGTCTACGACATCGCCGCCGGCCGGGACGAGCCCGTGGCCGTCACCCTGCCGTCCGACTTCGACCAGATGCGCGAGCGCTGGGTGAGCAAGCCCCTCGACTACCTGACCTCGGGGCACATCTCCCCGAACGGCGACCGGGCCGTCTTCGTCTCGCGCGGCCAGGTCTTCGTCGCCCCGGCCGGCGACGGCCGCTGGGTCCGCGTCAGCCGCCGGGCCGGCGTCCGGGCCCGGTCGGCCCGCTTCATGGGCGACGGCAAGAGCCTTATGGTCCTGACCGACGAGACCGGCGAATGGGAGTTCCACCGCTATCCGGCCGACGGCCTCGGTCCGTCCGAGCCGCTGACGTCCGGGGCCAAGGTCCTTCGCTTCGACGGTTTGCCGTCGCCCGACGGCCGCTGGCTCGCCTTCGCCGACAAGGACTACCAGCTCTGGCTCCTCGAAGCCGGCAAGAAAACGCCGGCCCGCATCGCCGTGTCCGAGGTCGAGATGTTCTCCGGCCTGGCCTGGTCCCCCGACAGCCGCTGGCTGGCCTACGTCGAGGCCGCCCCGAACGGCTTCAGCCGGATCGCCCTCCACGAGGCCGCGACGGGCCGGCGGGCCGAGCTGACCAACGACCGGGTCGACTCCTACGGGCCGGCCTGGAGCCCGGACGGGAAATGGCTCTACTTCCTGTCCGACCGGTATTTCCAGAGCGCCGTCGGCTCGCCCTGGGGGCCGCGGCAGCCCGAGCCCTATTTCGACAAGACGACCAAGATCTACGCCGCCGCCTTGAGCGGCCAGGACCCCTTCCCCTTCGCCCCGGCCACGGAGCTGCAGGCCGAGCGCAAGGAGGCCGCCGGCGACAAGGCCGCCGAGGCCAAGCCGGGCGCCGCCAAGGACGCCGCCAAGCCCGCCCCCGGCGTCAAGGTCGAGATCGCCCTGCCCGGCCTGGCGGACAGGGTCTTCGAGGTGCCCTTGCCGCCGGGCGTCTACGCCGGCCTGGCCGTGAACGACAAGGCCCTGTTCTTCGTCGACGAGGGTTCCAACGCCGCCGGCCAGTCCAAGCTCCAGGCCGTCGAGATCAAGAACCGCGGGGTCCAGGCCAAAACGCTCCTGGAGGACGTCCGCCAGTTCGAGCTCTCGGCCGACGGCAAGAAGATCTTCGTCCGCAAGGGCGGCGACCTTTACGTCATCGACGCCGGGCCGGCCCAACCCACCCAGCAGACCCTGGCCGAACGGCGCCTCGACCTCTCCAAGTGGACCTTCTCCATCGATCCCCGCGAGGAATGGCGCCAGATGTTCGTCGACGCCTGGCGCATGGAGCGCGACTACTTCTACGATCGCAACCTCCACAACGTCGACTACGAGGGCCTCCTCGAGCGCCACCGGCCCTTCGTCGAGCGGGTCAGCGACCGGGCCGAGCTCAACGACCTGCTGGCCCACCTCGTCGGCGAGCTCTCGGCCCTGCACACCTTCGTCCGCGGCGGCGACCTGCGGCAGCCGGCGGACAGCGTCTCGCCGGGCTCCCTCGGGGCGCGCCTGGTCCGCGACGAGGCCAAGGGCGGCTACCGGATCGAGCACATCTACCGGTCCGATCCCGAGTACCCCGACAACCTCTCCCCCCTCGGCAAGCCGATGTCGGCCGTCCGGGAAGGCGAGATCGTCGCCGCCATCAACGGCGTCCCGACCCTGGCGGTCGCCGATCCGGCCCTCCTGCTGCGCAACACGGCCGGCCAGCAGGTCCTGCTCGAGGTCAAGCCGGCCGCCGGCGGGCCGTCCCGCAAGGAGATCGTCGTGCCCATGACGCCGGGCGCCGAGGCCGACCTCCGCTACGGCGAGTGGGAGTACACCCGCCGCCTCGAGGTCGAGAAGGCCGGGCGGGGGGCCATCGGCTACGTCCACCTGCGGGCCATGGGCGGCGACAACTACACGGAGTGGGTCAAGAACTTCTACCCCGTCTTCGACCGCCAGGGCCTGATCATCGACGTCCGGCACAACCGCGGCGGCAACATCGATTCCTGGGTCCTGGAGAAACTGCTGCGGCGGGCCTGGTTCTACTGGCAAAGCCGGGTCGGCCGGCCGACCTGGAACATGCAGCACGCCTTCCGCGGCCACCTGGTCGTTCTCTGCAACGAACGGACGGCCTCCGACGGCGAGGCCTTCGCCGAAGGCTTCCGCCGGCTGGGGTTGGGCCAGGTCATCGGCACCCGGACCTGGGGCGGCGAGATCTGGCTGAGCTCGTCCAACGTCCTGGTCGACCGGGGCCTGGCCTCGGCGGCCGAGACGGGCGTCTACGGACCCGAAGGCGAGTGGCTGATCGAGGGGCACGGCGTCGACCCGGACATCGTCGTCGACAACCTGCCCCACGCCGTGTTCGAAGGCCGCGACGCCCAGCTCGAGGCGGCCGTCAAGCATCTCCAGGAGCTGATCGCCAAGGACCCGCGGCCGGTGCCGGTCCACCCGCCGTATCCCGACAAGAGGAAATAGGCCCGGCCGCGCCGGCCGGGGCCGCCGAGGAGGGACTCATGAACAGGCCGCACCGTCGTCACCCGGGGACCGTCTTTGCCGCCTTGGCCCTCGGGCTGGCCTTCCTGGCCGCCCCCGCCCCAGCGGCCGGCCCATCGTACGGCTATCTCATCCAAGCGGGCCCGCCGTGCGCCGTGTGGTGGGCGGAGGGCGCCTATAAGGTCCTGCGGGACGATCCGGTCCCGGCGGCGGTCCAAGGCGTCGTCCGCATCGCCGCGGCCGGCAACGAGTACGAGCCCTTTCTCGTCGTCCTCCGGCCCTCCGTCCGGCTGGACGGCGTCCGCGCCGCGGCCGGCCCGTTGACCGGGGACGGCGGCCGGACGATCGCCGCCGCCGGCATCTCGGTCCGTCACGTCGAATACGTCCCGGTGGCCGTGCCGACCGACGCCGCGGGGACGGCCGGCTGGTGGCCCGATCCCCTGCCGCTTTATGACGGCCCCTTCACCGCGGCGGCCGGCGAGAACCACGCGCTTTGGATCACGGTCCGCGTCCCGGCCGAGGCCGCTCCCGGCCTCTACAAAGGCGCGCTCACGCTGACGGCCGGGGGCTGGTCCTGCCGGGTCCCGGTCGAGCTCACGGTCCGGGCCTTCGCGCTGCCGGAAAGGTCCTCGGTCCGGTCCTCGTTCGGCCTGCCGACGGGCGATATCAAGGCCTACCACAACCTGGAGACCCGGGAGGAGCTGGAGAAGGTCGTCGACCTCTACTATCAGGACATGCGCGCCCACCGCGTGGCGCCGACATCGCCGTTCGAGCTCTATCCGATGGAGGTCCGCACGAGCGGCGTCTTCTGGAAGGGCGGCGAGTTCGTGACCGAGGGCGTCCACGGCGGCCGCCGGGCCCTCATGATCGCCGACGACAGGGCCGACGAGAACGTCGGCGCGAAGTACGGCGCGCGCATCCCCCTGGCCGGGCACACCCCGCTCAAACTGACGGTCTGGGCCCGGACGGCCGAGGCGGGCCGGCCCTATACGGTCCTGTGCGAGTTCTTCACGGCCGAGGGCGCCTGGATCGCCGGGGCCAACCTGCTCAAGGTCTTCGAGGGCGCCAAGGAATGGAAACAGGAAACGATCGAGTTCCCGCGCCTGCCCGACGAAGCGGCCGGCCTCGATCTGACGCTCTTCCCCGCCTTCCGCGACAACGGCGGCACGACCCGGGGGACGGCCTGGTTCGACGACCTCGTCCTGACCGCGGCCCCGAAGGGCCCCGAAGCCCGCGTCGACAGCCTGCTCGAGGCGGGCGATCTCGAGATGCCGCTCGAGGGGATGAAGGTCGACGTCGATTTCACCGAGTTCGACCGGGGCGGCCGGCGCGCTCTCGACGAGCTCGGCTTCAATGCCTACGACCTGCCGCTCGAGGGCCTGGGGACGGGCTCCTTCTTCAGCCGCGAGGAGGGGATGTTCTGCGGCTTCCGCCAGGGCACGCCCGAGTACGGCCGGCTCATCGGCCAGTACCTGAAGCAGGTCGAGGACCACCTGGCCGCCAACGGCTGGCTCGGCCGCGAGTACCTCTACTGGTTCGACGAACCCGACCCCAAGGACTATCCCTTCGTCCGCGAGGGCATGCTCAACATCCGCCGGAACGCGCCGCGCCTGACCCGCTTCATCACCGAGCACCGTCCCGGCCCCGGGATCATGGACGTCACCGAGATCGGCTGCACCATCTTCGACCGGGTCGATCCCCGGGCCGTGGCCGAGCTGGCCCCCAAAGGCCGCGAGTTCTGGTCCTACCTCTGCACCGGGCCCAAATCGCCCTGGGTGACCCTGTTCATCGACCACCCGGCGGTCAACATGCGCATCTGGCTGTGGATGTCCTACGCCTGGGGCCTCAAGGGCATCCTGGTCTGGCGGGCCGATTACTGGAACAGCCCGACGCTGTTCCCGCCGGGCGTCCTGCAGAATCCCTGGCAGGACCCGATGTCCTACACCGTCGGCTACGGCGTCCCCTTCGGGCAGGTCAGCCACTGGGGCAACGGCGATGGCCGCTTCCTCTATCCGCCGAACCGGGACCCGGCCCAGGACAGGACAAAATACCTCTGCGGCCCGGTCGACTCCGTCCGCTGGGAGATCTTGCGTGAGGGCATCGAGGACTACGAGTATTTCGTGCTGCTGCGGAAAGCGGTCGAAGCGGCCAAGGGCAGGGGCAAGCTCAAGGCGGCCGCCGCCGAGGCGGCCAAGCTCCTCGAGTTCCCGACCTCGCTCTTTGCGAGCGGCCAGGACTACACCAAGGACCCGCTCGACCTCCTGTGCTATCGGGAGAAGGTGGCCGCGGCCATCGAACGCCTGACGGTCCGCTAGACCGGCCGCGCCTAGAGCCGGACGGTCGCGAACGCCGGCCCGTCGTGCCGGGGCGGGGCCTCGTCGTCGCCGAGGCCGTCCTCGACGTAGATGCGGACCAGGTCCCGCAGGCCTTCCAGGGCCAGCTCGTACGTCGCGCCGTGGGCCCGGCAATCCGGGAAGTCCGGGCAATGCGCCGCCCAGCCGTCCCGGTCGCGGATGACATACGCCGAGAAGCGGTATTCGCTCATTTCGGCCTCCGTGCCGCTCGTTGCGCCAAGTCCTTGCGGGCGTTCATCGTCGTTCGCTCCGTTGACCTGCCAGAAGCGTGCCATTTTCTCACCTCCGCCGACGCCCTGGGCCGGGGCAGGACCCAGTTCCGCGGAAAACCTGAAACGTCCCCGTTTTTCATCAGAACGACCTCAAGAAAGAACACCGGGTGATCTTGGGGACGCCCTCCCCGTCCCGGCGGACCTCGCCGCGCAGGAAGCAGACGGGCGGCGTCCCGCAGGTGACGCAGCGGGACTCGCCGACGCCCTCGAGCAGGCCCGTCTCGTCCTCGAAGACGTAAAAATACTTGGCGCCGCCGTTGCCATTCCCGCCCCCGCCGTATCCCCCGGGTGCCGGCTCCTCGTCGTCGCCGTCCCGGCCGGTCCCGGCGCCGTAACCGACGTAGCCGCCGCGGCCGGCGGCGCCGCTCCCGGCCTGCGGGTGGTAGGTCATCCGCTGGCGGGCGTCGACGACCCGGACGACGAGCTCGACCATGGCCCCGGCGCAGTCCTTGAGGTCCCGGATGCGCAGCTCCGGCCGCTTGCCCTGGTAGAGGTCGAGGTCGTCCCCCTCCGGCAGGAAGCCGAGGGCCTCGAAGAGCATGCGCCGCTTCTCGTCCGAGGCGATGTCGGCCACCTCGTCCATGTGCTCCAGGCCCCGGAAGTAGCGCAGGACCTGGCGCGTCCGCCGCGGCTCGAGCGCGTCGAAGACGCCGGCCTTGATGAGGGTCAGCAGCTCGGCCTTGCCGGGCTTCAGGCGGGCCAGGGCGTCCTCGACCGACAGGAACTCGCCGCCCGCCGTCCGCTCGTCGAGAAGGCGCTCGATCGTCTTGAGGGCCAGCCCCTTGATCGAGGTCAGGCCGACCCGGATGGCCCCGCTCTCGACCTCGAAGCCGGCCGCGCTGCGGTTGACGTCCGGCCCGAGGACGCGCAGGCCGCTGCGCTTGGCCTCGGCGACGTACTCCGGCAGGTCGTAGTAGCCGCCGCCGGCGTTGAGCACGGCCGCGAAATAGGCCGCCGGATGATGGACCTTGAGATAGACGGCCTGGTAGGCCATGAAGGCGTAGGAGGCGCTGTGGGCCTTGTTGAAGGAGTAGGAGGAGAACTTCTCCATGGTCTTCCAGAGCCGCTCGATGTCGGGCCCGCCGTAGCCGCGCTCGCCGGCCTCGCGCCCGAACTTGGCCCGCAGGGCCGGATCGCCGCCGCGGCCCTTCTTCAGGCTCCGCCGCAGCAGGTCGCCCTCCTCCGGAGGCAGGCCGGCCACCCGCTCGGCGATCTGCATGACCTGTTCCTCGTAGAGGAGGATGCCGCCGGTCTCGGGCAGGATGCGGGCGAGGAAGGCGTCGTCCCCCGGCGAGGCACCGCCCGGGGAGGGCCGACCCGGGGGACGACCCGGGGACATGTACCTCGGGTACGTGTCCCCTTGGCTGGCCGGGCCTCGGCGGCCGCGGCGCCGCAGCAGCGCCTCCTTCATGCCGCTCTCGGTCGGCCCGGGCCGGACCAAGGCCAGGGCCTGGGTGATCTCGTGGATGTCGGCCGGCTTCATGCGCCGCAGCAGGTTCATCATGGCCGGGCTCTCGACCTGGAAGCAGCCGACCGTCCGGGCCGCCCGCAGGGCCGCGTAGACGGCCGGGTCGCCCGGCGGCGGGTCCGCCAGCCGGAGCTTCTCCTTGGTCTCGGAGACGGCCGCCAGGCCCCGGACCGAGAGCAGGTCGAGCTTGATCAGCCGCAGGTCCTCGACCGCGTCCTTGTCGAAGTGGGTCATGCGCAGGCCCTTGGCCGAGGTCTCGAGGGGCAGGCAGCGCTCGACCGGGCCGGGGGTCAGGATGACGCCGCCGACGTGGAGCGAGATCTCGTGGAAGACGTCCTGGAGCTCGGCGGCCAGCTTCCAGACCTCCAGGCGCCCCGGGGCCGGCGCGGCCAGCCGCAGGCTGGACGGCTCGGCGAAGTACGGCACCCGCTGGGACAGGCCCCGGGCCTCCTCCGGCGGGGCGCCGAAGGCCCGCAGCGTCTCGTAGAGGGCCGAGCGGCCGCCGAAGTCCTTGAGCGAGCAGACGTAGGCCGCGCCCGTCCGGCCGCTGCCGTAGCGCTCGAGGACATACCGCAGGACCTCGTCGCGGCGCCGGGAGTCGAAGTCGATGTCGATGTCGGGCGGGTCGGGCCGGCCGCGGTTGAGGAAGCGCTCGAAATAGAGGTCGAACTCGAGCGGGTTGACGCGGGAGATGCCGAGGAGCCAGGCCAGGAAGGACGAGGCCCCCGAGCCGCGCAGGTTGTGGAGGATGCCGCGGCGGCGGGCGAACTCGACGATGTCGTGGACGACGAGGAAGTAGGGGCCGAAGCCCGACTGCTCGACCGCGGCCAGCTCGCGGCGGGCCCGCTGGCGCTCCTTCCAGGTCAGGTTCGGGGCCGCCGCCAGCCGCTCGGTGACGGCCTGGCGGAGGGTCCGGGGAAAGAGATCGGCCGGCAGGTTGGGGACGACGCTCTCGAAGACGAACGAGCATTTCTCGGCCACCTCCGGCGTCCGGGCCAGGGCGTCCTTGGCGGCCTGGCCGAAGCGGCGCACGGCCAGGGCCTCCTGGTCCGGGCCGAAGAGCCGGGCCGGGCCCAGGAGCCGGTCGCGCTCCGGCGGGAAAGGGACCTTGTTCTCGATGGCGTGGACCAGGACGAGGCGCTCGGGGCTGGCCAGGTACTTGACCGGGTTGGCCCAGACGACCGGCAGGCCGGCGAGCGGATCGGGGGCAAGCGGATCTGGGAGCGGATCGGGGACATGTACCAATTTCGACGAAATTGGTACGTGTCCCCCATCTTCCAATATTCTCCCGAAGTTCGCGAAGTCCGCCCCGACGTAGAGGTCGCCCGGGGCCAGCTTCTCGCGCAGCTCGGCCAACATCGCCGCCTCGGTGGCCGGAGGAGGCAGGGGCCCTCGGTCCGCGTCCCCCCTTCTGCCGGAGGGCGGCCCCTCTTTCGCGGCGCTCCCGGCCCCGCGCTCCAACGGCGACGCGTCCCGCGGGGGCGCCTCCCCGTTCTTCGCCCGCCCGCCCGGCACGTAGATGACGACGAGCCCGGAGGCGTCGCGGACCTCCCGGCGGTTGAAGATCTCCATGAGGTTCGGGTAGCCCTCCGCCGTCTTGACCAGGAAGACCAGACGGCGGCCGCCGATCTCGAGCTCGCAGCCGAACAGCGGCCGGACCCCGGACGCCGGGGCCAGCCGCTTCCACTTGCCCCAGCCGTAGATGTTGCCGATGTCCGTGAGGGCCGCGGCCGGGAGGCGCCGGGCCCGGGCCCAGCCGGCCGCCTCCTCGAGCGTGACGCTGCCCCGGCCCCGGCTGTAGACCGAATGAAGGCGGAGCGGCACGAACATGGCGCTTGTCCCTCCCCCCTCACTTCGTCAGGGACGCCGTCTTGAGGACGTAGCCCCGCCGCGGATCGAAGGCGTAGACGCCGTCGAGCATCTTCTCCCGGGCCGTCAGCACGGCGCCGAAGCCGTACTTGTCGCGGACCCGGTCGACGGCGCCGCCCAGCCGCTCCGGCCGCTCCGAGTACGTCTCGAAGAGGGCCAGGGGCCGGACGCGCACCAGGTCCGAGGCCCTGACCCCGACCAGGCGCAGGGCCAGCCGCGAGCCCTCGACGAGCTCGAGGAACAGCTCCTCGGCGACCTTGTAGATCTTGCCCATCTCCTGGAGCGGCGACAGCACCAGGCGGCGCTTGATCTCAGTCTTGAAGTCGGCGGTGCGGGCCTTGACCTCGATGACGTGGGCGTAGAGGCGGTCCTGGCGCAGGGCCAGGGTCAGCCGGTCGCAGAGGTAGGCCAGGTGGGCCAGGAGCAGGCGGCGGTCCCAGAGGTCCTCGAGGAAGGTCGTCTCCCGCGAGACCGACTTGGGCAGGGTCCGGGCGACGAGGGGCCGGCTGTCGATGCCGCGCGACTGGAGATAGATGTCGTCGCCGGCCTGGCCGAAGAGGGTGTGCAGCGCCCCCCGCGGCAGCTCCCAGAGCTGGCCGATCCTGTGGATGTTCATCAGCCGCAGGACGACCTGGGCCTTGGGGCCGATGCCGGGCAGGGCCTCGATGTCAGGACGCGGAAGAAGCGCTCGGAAAAGGCCTCGTAGACCTGGTAGTTGCCGCGGACGAAGACCCCTTCGGGGCAAAGCTTGTAGCACTCGCGCAGGGGCATGCCGGAGTGGACGCCGAACTTGCGGGCCTCGTAGGAGCAGGTCGAGGCCACGCCGCGCTCGTGGGCCAGGCCGCCGACGATGACCGGCTTGCCGGCGAGCGAGGGGTCGAGCAGGACCTCGACGGAAGCGAAGAAGGCGTCGATGTCGACGTGGACGATGTAGCGCCGGGGACGCCCGCTCGGCGCAGACACCTCTCCTCTTTCTTTTCGCACCGGACGATTTCCTTTGGCCCCTTCCGCGAAGGGGCATGCGATCTCGGGGGTCTCCCCCGTTCAGTACTTTCTCATGATGCCGATGACCCGGCCCAGGATCTTGGCCGAGGGGGCCTCGATGGGCTGGAAGGCCGGGTTCTCCGGGACCAGGAAGACGCGGCCGTCGGCCCGTCGCAGCCGCTTGAGCGTGACCGAGCCGTCGTCGAGCATGGCCACGACCATCTCGCCCGAGTTGGCCAGCTCGGTCCGTTCGAGCAGGACGTGGTCGCCGTCGTCGATGTAGGCGTCGATCATGCTCTTGCCGTCGACCCGGATGCAGAAAACGTTGCCCCGGCGGCGGCCGACCATCCAGGACGGGACGTCCATGGCCTCGCCCGTCGCGTCGAACGACTCGCGCGGCCCGCCGGCGGGGACAAGCCCGGCCACCGGGACCCGGACCTGGCTCTCGACCAGGGCCGGCAGCCCCGCGACGCGGATCTCGCCGCCGGCCCGGCTGATGTAGCCCTTGCGCTCCAAGCTTTGGAGGTGCTTGAGGACGGCCGAGGGGCTGGGGATCTCCAGGGCCGCCCCCAGCTGGCGGATGGTCGGGGCGTAGCCGTGCCCGAGGACGAACTCCTCGACGGCCTGGAGGACCTTGGCCTGCCGCAGGGTCAGCTCGCGCCTCAATGTGTTTACCATTTTGTTCACCATTTATAAAATAAGCCCGGAAAGGGCGTTTGTCAAGAGGGATTTTGACGGCCGGCAGGATAAAGCCCTCGGCCTCGGACAGGCCGTATGAGCGGACGGCCCAAGCGGCTCATGAATGAGAGCGAATATGGCGGTCCCGAAGCTGCGGACATCCGTGGGCGGGGCCCGCGGTCTTCAGCGGATCATTCCCTTTGGTCCTCGGCTTTTTCAAGGATAAATTCGGAAACGCTTCTGGCGGCATGCCCGGTCTCGACCGTCCCGTAAAATTCCAGGATCTGCTCGCACTGTTTTCCGACGGTGCTTTCGTCCAGGTCCCGGATCGCCGCGTTCAATTGCGCCTGATCGAAAACAACCGTAAACGGGGACGTGTCGATGTCAAAATAGAACGCCCGGTCCTCCCGCAGATA
>JAEAMG010000771.1_pt1 | contig 31744 bp, 16 predicted proteins | sample 8958741 | NCBI WGS metagenome assembly JAEAMG01 (sample SAMN16933256, study PRJNA681125) | bioreactor sludge metagenome | isolation source: anaerobic bioreactor treating anionic surfactant - SDBS | place: India: Bengaluru | collected 2019-02-28 | reverse complement strand
GTACGGCATCTACCTCTGCGCCGAGGCCAATGTCGAGTCGCACGGCTACGGCTACGGCAAAGAGTCGCTCTCGAACGTCAAAGAGGCCGAAGCGGCGCATGTGGACCGCAACGTGGCGAATGTAGAGAACTTCAAGAACCACGCGTCGGTGGTGATGTGGTCGCTGGGCAACGAGGCGGGCTCCGGCCCGAACTTCCATGCGGCTCTGAAAGCCGTCAAAGCGCTGGACTCTTCGCGTCCTTTCCACTACGAGCGCTTCGGCACCGGAGAGGGGAATCCCGCAGATGTTGACAGCCAAATGTACACTCACTGGACGCAGGTTGAGCGCATCGCCCAGGATCCGCAACTCACCAAGCCCTTCTACATGTGCGAATACGCCCACGCGATGAACAACTCGATGGGGTCGATCGGCGAATATAACGACGTGTTCGACACGTATCCCTCGCTGATGGGCGGCGCGATCTGGGAATGGCAAGACCAGGGACTATGGAACCGGCGCGATCCGAAACGCGTATACCTCGCTTATGGCGGCGGCTTCGGCGAAGTGCCGAACGACCACTACTTCATCCACAAGGGCGTGGTCTTCCACGATCGCTCACCCAAACCGCACTATCCCGAAATGAAAAAGGTTTATCAGTGGATCGGCATCGCCGAGGACGACCTTGCCGCCGGCAAGGTAAAGATCCGTAACAAGTTCGCCTTTATCCCGCTCGACGGCTTCATCGGCGAGTGGAGCGTGATCGGCGATGGCGCTCAAATCGGGCATGGCAAAATGCCGAAGCTCAGCCTCGCTGCGGGCGCGGAGCAGTCCGTTGCGCTGCCCCTGCCGAAGATTCAGGCACTACCGGGTGTCGAATATTTTCTGCGCGTATCGTTTAAGCTCGCGAAAAACGAGCTGTGGGCCAAAGCCGGCCACGAGGTTGCCTGGCAGCAGTTCAAGCTACCTGTCGCCGCGCCCGCACCCATCGCCGAAGCCACAGCGATGAAGCCCGTCACACTCCGTCAAAGCGCCGCCGCCTTCACGGTCGCCGGAGACGGCTTCTCGGTTGTGTTCGACAAAGCCACCGGCGTCATCAGCTCGATCGAGCGCGACGGCAAGAACCTGCTCGTCGCCAACGGCGGCCCGCGCCTGCACCTCTGGCGTGCAGCTCACAAAACAGACGACATGTGGGCCTTCAACGACTGGAAAAGCTGCGGCCTGATCGAACCGCAGTGGAACGTGGTGAGCCTCTCCGCTCAGCAGGCCGGCCCCGCCGCAGCGAGCGTCACCGCGACGCTGGAACTCCAAGGCGCCGGCATCTTCCGGATTGCCCACACCGCCTCTTACACGATCTTCGGCGACGGTTCGATCGCGGTCGACAACAGCGTCAATCCGCAGGGCAAAAAGATTCCGTTCGCACGCCTCGGCGTGCGCCTGTTACTCAACCCGAAACTCGACCGGTTCGCTTATTTCGGACGCGGGCCGATGGAAAACTATGCCGACCGTAAGCGCGGCTCCGACATCGGCCTTTATACAAGCACCGTGCGCGGCAACATGACGCCCTATGCCAAGCCGATGGAAAACGGAAACCACGAAGACGTGCGCTGGGCGGCTGTCAGCGGCAAAAGGTATCCCGGCCTGATGGTACAGGCAGAGGCCGGCGGCGTTCTGCAGGCGGGCGTTCTGCCCTATACCGACGAGCAGATGGATCCGGTCGAATATACGGTTGACCTGCCGCCGAGCTCGTCCAGTGTGCTTGTGATCGCAGCGCGCACGACAGGTGTCGGCTCAAACGGCTGCGGTCCCCGTCCGGCCGATGAATACATCGTGTGGTCAACGCCCGCGACGTTTAGCTATGTGCTGCGGCTTCTTCCTTCTTCCGCGAAGCTGCCCCAGGCCGGTCGCGTGCAAGCCCCGGCTAGCCGCGTCAAGCCCGTGCTGGCCGTGCGCGACTTCGGCGGCACGGTCACGCTGAACTGCGAGACCGCCGGCGCAAAGATCGAGTACGCGCTTGGCGAGGCCGCGTCGTGGCAAACCTACGCCGCGCCTTTCGCGGCGCCGGATGCGCAGCAGATTGCCGTGCGTGCCTGCGCTGCGGGCATGGCGGGCTTCGAGAGCGTCATACCGCTTGGCAAGCTTGACCGACGCGCCCTTTGGAAGGTCACAGCCAGCAGCTTTGAGAGGAACGAGGGCGAACCCGGAAACGCGATCGATGGCCAGAATAAAACCTTCTGGCACTCGCGCTGGTCCAGAGACGCCCCAGCGCACCCTCACTGGCTCGCTGTGGACTTCGGCCAGCCACTGAATGTCGCCGCCGTGACCACGCAGCCGCGGCAAGGCAGCAATTCCAACGGCCGTATCAAAGACTTCGAAATTTATATGAGCACCGACGGCAAAGTGTGGGGCGCGCCCGTGGCCAAGGGAACATGGAAAAACGGAGGGGACGAACAGATCACCCGGTTTAATGCCCCCACCAAGGGACGCTACCTCAAGTTGGTCGCTCTGAGCGAAGTCGCAGGCCAGCCGTTTGCCTCTCTCGCCGAACTCGATGTTCAGACAGTCAAGTAGCACCCGCTCCCTTCGCCAAGCCGATCGAAGATCCGCTTCTCGTGTGCTGATTCAACCCAGATGAAGCGCACCCGAGAACCGGATTTTTCGTTTTTTGAACTTGCACCGTCTGTTTTTTCGGCGTACGGTAGCACGTGTGAACGTTATCATCAGGCTTAGAGGTTTGTTCTGACCTATAAGAAGGGAGCTTGTTCATGCTTTCACGAGTCTATTCCGGCGCTGTATACGGGGTCAACGCCTTCGCCGTGGAGATCGAGGTCAACGCGGGGCGAGGCGACTCGCAGTTTGTGATCGTCGGTCTGCCCGATGCCGCAGTGCGCGAGAGCAAAGACCGCGTCTGGACCGCGATGAACAACTCAGGCTTTCGTCCCACGCTCGGACGCACCACCATCAACCTTGCGCCAGCCGACATCAAAAAAGAAGGCCCTGTTTACGATCTGCCGATCGCGGCGGGTCTTCTCGCAGCTACCGGAGAGGCCGAAATGCCGCACCTCGACGAGTACGCCCTTATCGGCGAACTCGCGCTCAGCGGCGAGGTTCGCCGCGTACGCGGTGTCCTGCCCGTCACCCTCGAAATGCGCCGCCAAGGCAAGCGCGGCATCCTCGTGCCCGCCGATAACGCCGAGGAGGCCGCGGTGGCCGAAGGCATCGACGTCTACCCCGTACGCCACCTGCGCGAGGCCATCGACTTCCTCTCCGGCAAATTGCGGCTGCCCCCCTTTAAAATCAACATCGCCGACCTTGTGGAGCGAGAACGACAGCACGCGGACGACTTCGCCGACGTGAAAGGACAGGAGACCGCCAAACGCGCCATCGAAGTCGCGGTGAGCGGCGGCCACAACATCCTCATGATCGGCTCACCGGGAGCGGGCAAGACCATGCTCGCACGCCGTATCGCCTCCATCCAACCGGAAATGACGCTCGAAGAGGCACTCGAAGCCACGCGCATCCACAGTGTGGCGGGCACGCTCAAGAGCCATCAGGCACTGGTGCTGCACCGGCCCTTCCGCTCGCCGCACCACACCATTTCGGACGCGGGTCTGCTGGGCGGCGGCACCCATCCTTTGCCGGGCGAAGTGAGCCTCGCCCACCGCGGCGTGCTCTTCCTCGATGAACTGCCGGAATTCCACCGCAACGTGCTGGAGGTGCTGCGCCAGCCGCTCGAAGACGGTCACGTCACGATTTCGCGCGCGGTGGCATCGCTTGACTTCCCCTCACAATTCATGCTGGTAGCGGCGATGAACCCCTGCCCGTGCGGCTATGCGGGCGACCCTAAGCGCGAGTGCCGCTGCACCTCAACCAAGATTCAGGCGTACCGAAACAAGATCTCCGGACCGCTGCTGGACCGCATCGACATCCACATCGAGGTGCCGCCCGTGCGCTATCACGACCTCAGCACACTGGCACACGGCGAATCCTCGGCGGTGATCCGCGAGCGCGTGGCGGTTTGCCGCACCCGGCAGCGCGAGCGCTTCAAACACACGCCGCGCGTCACCTGCAACGCCGCCATGTCCACACGCGACGTGCAGACCTTCTGCACACTCGGCACTGACGCGGCCGACCTGCTCAAGATGGCGATGAGCGAACTAAATTTCAGCGCCCGCGCCTATGACCGCATCGTCAAAGTCGCGCGCACCATCTCCGACATGGCCGATTCAGAGACCATCGGGGCGAACCACATCTCCGAAGCGATCCAGTACCGTTCCCTCGACCGCATGATGTGGATTTGAGAAACGAGGGCGCGTGCGCCCCCTTCTTCCAGCCGGCGCGGAAGAGCACCGACTGGAAGAGCCATGCACCGTTTCAGCGTTTGCGCATGAGGCAACGCCACGCTCTCGGCGGAGGATCCATTCTTCCTCCGGGGCCAAAGCGGCAAGACATGAGCGACAGGATCTCAAAGCTGGACTCGACGGCGGAGGCCAGCTCGAGCGCGGTCAGCCGCGGCGGACCTTCACGCACGCCCGATTCATCCGCATTGCCGGCAAGCGTCAACCACAGTCCGCCCGCCTCCAGATGCGCGGCAACATTCCTCGCGAACAAGGTCCTGTCACGCGAGGAGTCAAACGAATGCAGACACCCCCTGTCGAATACGAAAGCGAAGGGCGCGCCATCAAGCGTTTCGCTGAGAAAATCAGCGACCACGAAGGCGCAGGACACACCTGCTTCCTCCGCCTTCGCCGCCGCCTTATCCAAAGCGATCCCGGAGATGTCCGTTCCCGTGACCCGGAAGCCCTGACGGGCGAGCCAGAGCGCGTTGTCGCCTGTCCCGCATCCCACGTCAAGCGCCTTGCAACAGGCAACCGGCGTGCGCGTCACGACTTCGACAAGATTGGTGTCCGGCTGTCCCGCGTCCCAGGGCGTGTCTCCCGAGCGATACCGCTCTTTGAAACGTTCCCCGACTGTCATAACGGCCCCTCACCAGTTGCCGGGGGCCACTTCGAAATGCGCCTTCGGATGGGCGCATGCCGGACACAGGTCCAGCGCATCTTTGCCGACATGGATATAGCCACAGTTGCGGCAACGCCACACGGTCTGAGGGTCGTCGCGCTTGAACACAAGGTCCTTCTCAATGTTCGCCGCCAGTTTACGATACCGCTGGCCGTGGAACTTCTCGGCCACCGCGATCGATTCCATCACTTTTGCGACCGCGTCAAAGCCTTCGGCCCTCGCCACTTTGGCGAAATCGGGATACATGTGTTTCCACTCGTACTCCTCACCCTCGGCCGCATGGCTCAGATTCACGATCGTCTTATCGATCACCCCCGCCGGCAAACCGATCGTGATCTCCACCTCGCCGCCTTCCAGGAATTTGAACAGCCGCTTGGCGTGTTCTTTCTCCTGATCAGCAGTCTCAAGGAAGATCGCCTCGATCTGCACAAACCCTTCTTTCTTGGCCTGACCCGCCCAATAGGTGTAGCGATTGCGCGCAGCCGATTCGCCCGTAAAAGCGGTCAAAACGTTCTTCTCTGTCTGGGTCCCTTTAATCGATGCCATATGCAAACCTCCTTTTGGACAAATGTCCATGTGCACAACTTGATTTATATTGTCAGGATACCAAAAACCGCATTTCGGAACAACCCTCCACTCGACATTCCGCGCCGATCACTGTACGATACGCGGCATCAGAAGGAGGGCCTGTGATCCGGCTCGGACTCTGCTGCAAATTCCATCAAGAACCCATCGCGTTCAGGACGACAACCGTGACCGCGCTCGCGCGCCTGCCACGCGACCGGCAGCTCGAGAAACTCTCTACTCTTGCGCTCGCCAATGCCGACGCGCTCCTACAAGCGCTCACCTATTGTGTGAATCACCAGATCGGTTGTTTCCGCGTCAACAGCCAGATCCTGCCGGTTAAGACCCATCACGCTGTCGGCTACGCCATCAATGACCTGCCGGACGCCGCCGCGATCCTTGACGCCTTCAGGTTCTGCGGACGCTTCGCCAAGCAGAAGGGGCTTCGACTCTCTTTCCACCCGGACCCATTCATCCTTCTGAGCGCCTTTGACCCGGAGATCATCCGCAAATCGATTCTGGATCTGGAATATCAGGCCGAAGTCGCATCCTGGATCCATGCCGACGTGATCAACATTCACGCGGGCGGCGCCTACGGCAACAAGGACAACACGCTTACACGCCTGGCAACGGTCATTCGAACATTGCCGGCGGCGATACGTTCACGCCTGACAGTCGAGAATGACGACCGGGTTTACTCGCCCGCCGACCTGCTGCCGCTCTGCCGGGAGACCGGCCAACCGTTCGTTTATGATGTTCACCACCACCGCTGCCTGCCGGACGGCCTTTCCGTCGGGGACGTCACGCGGCAAGCGTTCGCCACCTGGGACCGCGAGCCGCTCTTCCATGTTTCGTCACCAAGGGAAAGCTACGGCAGCAGAAGACCTGGACCCCACCACGATTTCATCACACCCTCAGATTTTCCAGATGAATGGCTTTCACGTGATTTGACGGTTGAAGTCGAAGCCAAAGCCAAAGAGGTCGCGGTCGAACGCCTGCGGCAGGCGCTTGCCCGCAGGAGCATCCCGCTTTGGGCGCATTCCGCGAAGGGCTGACCGGATCATTTGCCGACAAGGCCACCGATGCCGCCCGAGATGAGCGAAGACAGGTCGCCCAACACGGTGGGCAACGCCAATCCTCCGGGAGAAGCCAGATAACGCGGACGCCACTCCGGATCGAACTTCTCCTTATAGCGCCGCAGCCCTTGGAAGTTGTAGAAGTGTTCCCCGTGTTGGAACAGGAAGCCGCCGATGCGATTCCAGAGCGGGGCGAGTTCGTGCTGAGGCAACCCTGAGAGCGGCGCCATGCCGAAGTTAAACCAGCGGTAACCTTCCTCGTGTCCGCGCAACAGCAGGTGAATGAACAGGAAATCCATTAGCCCGTTCGGCGCATCGGGCACGTGCCGCATCAGATCGATGCTCAGCTCTTCGCGGCCTGCCGATTCCCAAACGGTGGCAAACGCGACGATGCGACCGTCCGGCCCGAAGACAAGGGCGACCGGGAAGCGCCGCACATACGTTTCATCGAAACACCCGAGTGAAAAATGCTTCTCGCGCGTGTGTTTGCTTTCCAGCCAGGCATCCGACACTTTCCGCAGCTCAGGCAACAACGGCCCGACCTGCTCCACGGGAATCAGCCCGAACGTATAACCGTTGCGTTCCATACGACGCTTCGCGACACGCAAGACACTGCGGGACGCACCCTCGATGGTGAACGACTGCAACGCCACACGCGCATCCTCCCCGAGCTTCAAAAGGTGCAACCCCAAATCAAGGTAAAGATGCAGATGCGCGTGTCCCACTTCATAAAAAACCGGCCATCCGGCATGCGCGTGACACTCTTCGCGGAACCGCCACAACAGCTCCGGCCATTCCTCAACAGGCCCCACAGGATCACCCATCACGATCCAACAGCGATGTTGGATGCCGTACATGATAAACGCATTCCCGTTTTCGCTGAACAGAAACGACTTGTCACCCAACAACGCCAGATTGCCCATCGTATCGGGCGAACGCCGGACAATTTCTACGACCTTGTCGGCGACTTCCCGCGTCGGAGGCTCTCGCCTCGACCGCGCCGGCCGCAACAGCCGTCCGAGCGCGAAAGCCAGCAGGGCGCCTGCCACACCGACCAGCGCACGCAGCGAACGCGGAGCCTGATCGTCGAGCGCGAAACGCCACCAGAGATCGGACGTGTATTCGACATGCTTATAGGCGAACAGCGTCAACCACACGGTGGAGATCAACACGGCCCCCACCGAAATGATCCAGCCCGCATTCAACTGACCGCTCAGCAACGAGGCCCGTCGCGTAAAAGTGTGGCGGCAGGCCACCAGCGCGGCCAACACCGCCAGCAACACCAGCGACTCCTGATAGACGAAGCCTTTCGCCATCGAGAAAAAAGCACCGGACGCCAGCAGAATGACCGTCATTAAATAGGCCGCGTCGAGGCGTTGCCGGATGCCGCGCGCCAACAGCAACAACCACACGCCAGCGACGCTGCCCGCAAAATGCGAGGCCTCCACAAGCGGCACCGGCAGCCGCACTGCCACATGGCGCGAGTGCCACACGACATCCGGGGTTGCCCCGGAGAACAGCAACGTCGCACCCGCGAGGAAAGTCAGCAGCGCCATGACGGAGGGCACTGCTCCAGACGTCCAATGACCCACCGCGTACGCGGCCGCCAAGAGCTCCTGCCGCTTGCGGAAGAATTCCCGCACCCCCAGCAAGGCGGTCGCCACGCCAAGCGGCGCAAGATAGTAAACCGCCCGGAAAGCAAGCAAGGCCGCCACGACGTCCGGGGCTTTCAATACCGGCGAGAGCAGGAGCACCACAACCGTCTCGAACACACCGAGCCCGCCAGGCACCTGACTCACGATTCCGGACACCTGAGCCAGAATAAAAACCGCCAGAAAGTGAGGCAGCGCAAGCCCCACGCCATGCGGCAGCAGCACATAGAGAATCGAACCGGCCAGCGCCCAATCCAGCGAGGCAATCAGCACCTGGGCACCCGCCAGCCGCCACGGAGGGACAGGAAACTCCAATGCCCACAGGCGCAAAGGCGCCCGCCGGTACAGACTTACTCCGATATAGGCCATCACCACCCCCGCGAAGATTATCCCCGGCGGACGCGTTGTCGCGAACGGCACGTGGAGGCCGATAGGGATGGAGAGCGGAAACAAAAGAAAAACCAAGCATCCGAAGGCAAAGAGGCCGAGCATAAAGGTGAAACTGCAGAAAAGGATGATACGTGCGATATCCAGCGCCAACACACCCCACGCGCCATACAGACGGTAGCGCACCGACCCGCCCGTCAGCATGCCGAAACCCATATTGTTGCTGAAGGCATAGCTCATGAACGACGCCAGAGCCGTCTTGCGGTAGGCGAGCCGCTGGCCGACATACCGCAGCGCAAGCACGTCATACCCCGTCATGACGATGTAACTCAGCACCGTCAGCAATCCCGCGAGGCCCAAATGACTGAGAGGGATCGCCTGCACCGCATGCCGAATATCGCGCAGGTGATAGGTCTGCAATTCGCGATGAAGCGCATACAGAGCCAAACCGCATAAGGCCAGCGCCGCCACCGGTCCGACGACACGCCTCCACGTCGCCGGCTTTGTTTCAACCTTGTTTAACGATTCCGGACCTTTCATGCGCCCCGCTCCTATGCACATCCTAACCGTTTTACAGAGCAAACGGTAGCCGTCCGGGACCCTTCTTGTCAAGCCGCGGCAAGAGGGTCCCTAAAAGGTGCAACAGCGCCGCGCGGTCTTTGGGGAACCGCCCCTCCAGCGGCACCGGGTTTGACGTATGGTTCGCTCGGAACACGGTCTTCTCCAACTCCAGGCCCTGCAGCAACCGAATCAGTTCGCACACCGCATCGTATTCTGTAACAGTCTGATAGCCTTCGTACATATCCGTACCCGGAACATCCACAAAGCGCAGGGCAGACAGCAGGCGCGGCTGCATGCGGTTTAATAGGACCGCCGTCGCGTCCGCATGACGCGCCGAGCCCCCGCGTCCGCCGATTCCCAGCAACACCATCACCGAACCCTTCAATCCGGCGGCCTGCGCTCGCTGAACCGCCTCGCACATGCCCTCCGCAGTCTCGCCCTTGGCAACCTTTTTAAGCAAATCCTCGTCTCCGCTCTCCAACCCGACATAGAGCGTGTTCAGCTTGAGTTGCCGCAGAGTCTCCAACTCCTCATCGGTTTTTGCCAAAATCGAACTGCCGTTAGCATAGAGGTTCACACGGGCCAGATGAGGAAAGAGCCGGTTCAAAGCGTCCAACATCGTGTGCATGCGATCAAACGAAAGTGCCATCACATCGCCGTCCGCCAGAAAGATCCTCCGCGCATCCGGATACCGCCGCGCGGCCTGCTCGAACTCCGCCAACACTTCCTCCTGAGCCCGCACACGATAGGGTACGCCTTTGTACATCGCGCAAAAACGGCAGGTGTTATGCGGGCACCCCAGCGCCACCTGAAAAATCAAACTGCCCGCTTCAGCAGGCGGGCGAAACAAACGGTCCGTAACCTGCATTTAACTCTCAACCTCTGCACGCTCCCGATCTTCCGTCTCGTTTTCCACCGGCTCCGGCAGATCACCGGGAAGCAAGGCCGTTGCCTCACCTTCCGGCAACTCCTGCACATCCCGAAGCTTTCGGCCAACCGCTCGCGAACGAACCTGCGCCTTGTCCAGCGCTTCCGACGCCTGTTGCAGTTTCTTCTGAACGGCATCCAGAACTTCCCCGTACTTCGTCCACTCTGTTTTCACGGCTGCCAACAGATTCCAAACCTCGCTTGAGCGCTTCTGGATCGCCAGCGTCCGGAAGCCCATCTGCAAGCTGCCGAGCAGCGCCCACAAGGTGGTCGGACCGGCGATCACCACCCGATGCTCGCGCTGGATCACCTCTGTCAGGCCCGTCCTGCGGATCACCTCCGCATAGAGCCCTTCAACCGGCAGAAAAAGAACGCCGAAATCCGTCGTCTTGGGCGGATTCAAATACTTCGCGCTGATTTCGCAGGCGCAGGCCTTAACGCGATTCTCAAGCTGTTTCCCCGCCGCTTCGACGGCGCTGACGTCCACCCGCTCCTGAGCTTCCATCAGACGATGATAATCCTCCATCGGGAATTTGGCATCAATCGGGAGCCAGACCGGCTCGTCCCGATCCCCCGCCGCTCCCGGCAACCGCACGGCGAATTCTACACGTTCGCTGCCCTCCTTCAAGGCCACATTCGACGCGTATTGCTCCGGACTCAGCACCTGCTCCAACAACGCGCCAAGCTGCACTTCGCCCCAGGTGCCGCGCGTCTTGACGTTCGTAAGCACCTTCTTGAGATCACCCACGCCCGTAGCGAGATTCTGCATCTCGCCCAAACCTTTGTGCACCTGTTCCAGCCGCTCGCTGACCAATCGAAAAGAGTCTCCCAAACGTTTTTCCAGCGTCCCCTGCAACTTCTCGTCCACCGTCTGCCGCATCAGCTCAAGCTGCTTGGCGTTGTCGTCCTGCAAGCGCTTGAGCTGGCCTTCCACTGTCTGCCGGACGGCCTCCAACCTCATTTCGTTCGACTCGGAGAGCCGTGCGATCTTGAGCGACATGGCTTCCAGCTGCCGCTCATGCGACGCGGTCACCTCCGCAATCCTTTGCGTCACGGTGTCGCCGAAGGCACGGAAAGCGTCCGCAAGCTCCTGCCGCTGCTCGCGGCCCGCCTTGCCCAGCTCATCCCGATTCAGCGCCACTTCCTCCCGTACCGCACGCTCGGTCCGCTCCTGAATCTTTTCGAAACCATCCAAACGGGCAGCGAAGCCCCCATCCCCCGCCGCTGCCGCCCGCTTCACAAGCGCAAACAGAAGCACAATCACAATCAGCAACAGAACCACGGTCAAAATGAGCAGAATGTCCGTCACAGTCACACCTCTTTTCTATTGTTCCATCATGCCAACATTCCGTTGACCTTGCAATCCTCTAACCCCCGTGATAATTTCAACGTTCTTATGCCTGCCAACTGCCCGCTCATCCTCGGCTCCGCCTCGCCACGCCGCAAAAAGATCCTTCACGCTTTGGGCTGCGCTTTCACCGTTTCTACCGCCGATACTGAAGAGATCCACGATGCCGCCGACCCCGTCCACACGGTGGTCACCAACGCCCTAGAGAAATTCCGAGCCTGCCGCAAGCGCCATCCCGAGGCGGCCCTCATCACCGCCGACACGCTAGTCTGGTTCGAGGGACGACTCATCGGCAAGCCGGCGGACCTTGACGAGGCCGCCCAATTCCTGCGCTCCTTTTCCGGGCGCACTCAGATCGTCTACACCGGCATCGCGCTCGGACTGCCGCACAAGGAACCGGAAATCCGCGTTGAAGCTTCCTCGGTGCATTTCAAGATTTTGTCGGAAGAGACGATCAACGACTATCTGCTCAGAACCCGTCCACTAGATCGTGCAGGCGCATACGACATCGACGAGAACGGCGACCTGTTGATCGCCGGATACAGCGGCTCCTACACCAACATCATGGGCTTGCCTGAAGCCCCGGTGCGCGACTGGCTCGCAGCCCACAAGATCATTTAACGGCTATGGCTTCGATCTCGACCTTTGCGCTTTTGGGCAGACGCGCAACCTGTACGGTCGACCGTGCCGGCGCATGGCTTCCGAACATTTCACCATAGACTTTGTTGACGGCAGGAAAGTCGCCCATGTCGGTCAGGAAGACGGTGGTCTTGACGACCTTGTCCAGCCCCGCTCCAGCCGCCTCCAACACCGCACGCAAATTCAACAACACTTGCATCGCCTGCTCTGCGGCACCCACCACCTCGATGCTGCCCGATTGGGGGTTAATCGCAAGCTGTCCCGAACAGAAGATCATTCCGTTCGCCTCGATCGCCTGCGCGTACGGCCCGATCGCCTCCGGCGCATTCGATGTCTTGATTGTTGTCATGCCGCATCTCCAAACGTAGAACCGTAAACCGGGGTCAGGCCGACAAACAGACCTCTTTTGCCCATCACCCGATCCTTGACACGGAAGACCTGAAGCCGTTCCATCTGCTCCGGACCGCCGCCCTTGTGTTTCAGACCATAGATTAACAAAAGAGGTCGCTCAGGTCACGGCAACAACTCGATTCGCACAGGACCTTGCAGGCCCGAGGGCTGCAAGGCATCCTCGGACGCAAAGCCCTGATAGGCCTTGAGCGTGCGCTTGCCCTTTTCGTACTGCATATTACTCTTGGTGATCCGCTGCTCAGGGGGAAGGCCCGCGTCGCCGACGAGCCTGTTCGCCCACGGGTTGGTCACCTCGATCTCCAACTCATTTCTGCCAGCTTTCACTGAGCCGGTCAATTCCACCTGCCACGGCGCGGTCCATACGATGCCGAGATCCTTGCCGTTGAGCCGCACCTGCGCGAGGGCGGAGACCGTCCCCAACTGCAGGATCGCTTTTCGAGCCGCTTGATCAGACGTCATGTCGAACGTCTTGCGATAAGTCGCCGTTCCCGAGAAGTACCGGATGCCACTCTCGCTGTGCCGCGTCCAGTCGACAAGCGCATCAAAGGTCACCTTTTCCGGAGCGCCGCGCCCGGCTTGGAAACCCACTTCCCAAGGCCCGGTGATCGGCAGAGATTGCGGACTCGCGACCCCCGACTCACGACTCACGACGCCGGATTTCTGGAGGGGCTTTCGGAAGACGACAAACATGGAGCCGTGCAGCGGCAGATCCAGCGTCAAGCGTACCCGTCCGTCTTCCGTCACCTGCCAGGCGGTCTCCACCTCGATCTTGCCGCTAACCGGATTCCACAACTCCGGTTGTTTGCCGCTGACGCGGAACATGCAGTCGGCTTTTCCCGTACCCGCCACGAAGTAGATGTCCGTCTCACCATCCCGACGATGCGTATACTCGAAGGGTCCCTCGAAATCAGGCGCCAACTTTTTCGTCTTCAACGCGTCCGGCAACGTCATCGTTCCAGCCCAGAGGGCCTCACCCAGACGCCGCACCTCGTCATCACCGGCTGCCAGACCCGGCGTGCGCCGCGGCACACGTTTTCCGAACACCACCCAGGCCCCGGCCTTCTTGAGCGCCTCAATCTTGCGCAAAGCCTCGAGCGGCATCTGAGTGTCTTCCGGATCAACTGCCAGCACACGATAACTCATTCCGTCCGGCAGAACCAGCTTGCCATCCTTCGCGGCTAAACGATCCAAAAGCACTTCGGTGGTGAGCACGTCATACCCATACCCCTGAGGAACCGTCATCGTCGCCTTCTCATTCCAGTTGGTCGAGAACCGTCCCCAGTGGAAATAGGGCACATCGCCCACATAGGCACAGACATCCGCCACAAAGAGCCCCTGACGCAACAGATGCTGGCAGCGCCCGAGATAGGACAGGAACGGCGCGGACTGCTCGAACCACGTGACTTTCGGATTGATATGCGTACCCGCGAAATATTCGGTGCCCGGCACGCCGAACTCTTTCGGCGAACAGGTAAAGGTGTGCCACACCAGTTGATTCACGCCATCCAGGAAGCTTTCGTCCCCGGCACGTTTCAGCAACGCCGGGGAAGGCGTCCAGTGGCGAACCATGTGCGTAAACGCTTCGGCTGCGGCGAGCCGCTTGCCGTAGATGTGCGCGGTGATCGCCTGCGGACGGCTCATCTGCCGCCCGCGCCGATCATCCTGCCCCGTGTACCAAAACTCGCCTTGCGGCATATCATTCCGACTGAGAAACGACAACTGATCGGCTTCGCCAAACACATTCGGATCGCGATTCCACGGGCCGCCGGACTCCGAATGCCACTTGACGCCATGCTGATGGCTCAACGCCATCATCGTACCATAGAAATTGTCACGGAAAGCGTCATTCCGCGCCCTGCGATAATCGGTGATGAAACGCTTCGATTCTTCCTGGCTCTTCACCGCAAAACCCGCCAAAGCAGGAAGCCAAGGACGAATGGCATAGCCGCAGTATTTCGCAAAATCCTTCTCGAAGGCACCGGTCCACGTGGGCACCGCGCCCTCCCAACTCACGCTGTAAAAATGCGTCAGCGTCTTACCGGCCAACGGCCCGACATCCGCAAGGATCGTCTTCCCCATGCGATTGAAATGCCCTTCCACCGCTTTAGGATCCAACACGTCGACATCATACTCGTGTCCGTCGATCGTCGTGTGTCCGAATCGCACCAGCGCCCACTGCCCCTGCGGCACATCCCAGATCAATCTTCCCCCCGCGTCCACTTTCGCCGTCAGATCCACGATCTCCTGCGCCACATGGAACTCCAGCGCTTTTTGTCCATCGATTTTCTTGCCCCATGCCGAAGCGTGCATCGTGTAGAGACCGTCGCCGGCGTTGATCCACTCCGCTTTCGGGTCGGGAGCGTTGCCCTCGTATTTCACGGCAAAGGTCGCGATATCCCAGAAATAGGCGCGATCCGGTTTTATTAAGACCGTATCTACGTGTGCTCCGCCAGCCAATGCAGAGGTCTGACAAATAAGCCTTTTCGGCGCATCAGCACCGACTTCCCAAGGTCCCTTCAGCGCGCCCGCACAACTGCTGAGGTTCACACTGACCTGCAATCCCACGCGAGCCGCCTCCTTGATGCCAAAAGCCAGCAGCTCACGCCACTCGGGGCTCATGAACTCCATCTTAGGCTTCGGCAGCACCAGATGGCCCTTGTCGTCCCAGTAGCCGCGCGCATCGAACATCAGCAGCCCTCCGAATCCGACCCGCCGCATCGCCTCCATATCACTGGTGATGGTCTCCTTGTCCACATGCCCGTTGATCCACCACCAGTAGCACCACGGCCGATCCGCCACCGGCACATCACGGAAACTATCGTCCAAAGTTGCTGCCGTCATCCCCAGCGCGACGCCAGCCAACAAACTCGCGATCACCCTCTTTCTCATGTTCTTCCTCCATAGGGCCTATAGGTCGTACAGGCCCCTTATTTCCTGTTCCCAGGCTCGTTCCCCTTACTTCTCCGGCGTCACGACCACCGCCTCGATGCCCAACACCTTGGCGATCTTGACCAGACTGGCCGCATGATGTCCCACGCCCAGCGCAAAGTGATGCGTCGGCCCCTGCTCCACCCACTTCAACAGGAAGGTGCGCACGTCCGGCTTGAACTTGCCGTGTGTGTTGGTGTTGCCCGTCGGAGGAATCGGGCCAGCCATCGATTCGCCTTCAGCGATAACGAACTTCATTTTTCCATCCTCCTTTACGCCGATCGACAGCATCGTGATCGGCCCTTCCTTGATGTTGAACTCTACGCCAGCGCCTTTTCCCGGCTTGCCGTGGTAGGTCTTGAGCGAGCGCAGCACCGGCTTGCGCGAGGCGATGTTCAGGTGGTGCGGCCCGTCATGTCCCACCAGCACCGAGTCGCGGTCAAAATCGATCGGATGGAACTCGGCGAAGCTGCCTCCGATATCGAGTCGGTCCAGGATCATCATCGCGACACAATTTTTAAGGTCATACTCGCCGCACATCGGGAAGCCCGCGCCGGTCAGGAGCGAGTTACCGACAATCAGGTTGGTCACCAGTTCCCGCATCGGCGATTCGGGCAGCGCCTCATAGTAATAGGCGAGCCCGTCCAGATTCCGCGAAGCCGTAAACTTGTCAAGCGCCACCGCCGCCCTGGCCGCAATTTCCAGGTCGTGGTCCGTCAGTTTCGTGGTGATCGGATCGGACACCGGATCGGGCGTGTCAAAGAAATCCAGAATCACTTTTTTCTTGGCTTCCAAGGCGGCCTTGTCCTCTTGCAGGTAGAACTTCAGGATCTCATCCGGCTCACACAGCGCCACGTGGCAGCCGAACGCGGCGGTTACTGCCGTTGGATCAACATGCATATCGTACATCGACTCCAACACGTGCCCCATCAAGCCGATCCGCGCATGCCGAAGATCGTGTAAAACCTTGGCAATCTGACACCAGCGGGCCAGTTCATTGTCTGCGACGGCATCGCCTTCGCGCACGCCTAGAATCACGTCCGCCACCGGCTTGCCCATGCGGATGGCCACGCCGGTGAACTCAGGCACCGAACAGAAATCGTCGTTACACAGCTGTGTGTAAGTCTTGGCCTTGGCATACGGCATCGCCCGCAACGGCTGTAACGCCACCAGTACGATGGGCACATTCAGATCGCGCGCGATGATCCCAAAGGTCGAGGAGGTCGCGTAGGTGACCATATCAATGAAAAGCACGTCAAGGTCTGCGGCTTTCATCTTGGGCAGCGCATCATATGCGTCCTGCGCCTTATCGAGAATCCCAAAGGTCACGGTCTCAACGCCGTTCGACTGGACCTTTTTGTCGAGCTGCGACATCTTGCCTTTCAGCTCATCCAAGAGCCCATCGAACTGCGCCCAGTAGACGTGGTGACCCACGCCCACGATGCCGACCCGCGCGGTCAGAGGCTTACGGCGCTCCACATGCGGCCCCTCCGCCACCAGGGTTCCCACGGCGGTAAACACTGCCAACACCGCAACCATTCCTCTGTTTACTCTCATTGTGTTTTTCTTCCTTTCTTCGTTCCGCAAATCGCTCATTCACCGAAATGACGATGGCCGCTTACGGAAAAACCGCGTTCATCTTGTCCCTATTTCACACGAATCCTCGTCCCGCGTTCGATGAGAAGGAACACCTCGTGACCGCCCACCACCAGACGTGCTCCGGCCGGCGCGCCGATGATGGTCCAGCCGCTCAGCTCCGTAACGTCGCCGAATGAACCCGCCGCGAAAACAACTTGCCCAGAGCGCAGGAGCCCCGTGCCAACGATTTCGAGGGTGCCGGCGGCGGGCAGTGTCAGCTTGCCGTTCACCTCAATGCGACCCGCAGCGCGGGCGTCGCCGTCGTACCGCCACACCGCCCGAGCCCCCTCCTGAAAGGTCAGTGCGGCGACCCGCGAGACCGTCGTCGCCGCCGTGCCGAACGCCGCACCGGAGACCACCATTACTGCCGAGTTGCTCATGCCGCCACTGACGAGCAACGTGCCGTTACTGACAATCGTCGCGCCGCTGTAGGTGTTGGTACCGGCGGCAAGGACCAGCGTTCCCGCGCCGGTTTTGGTCAGACCCGCACTGTTGCCAGTATGAGAACTTTCAAGGAGACTTGCCGTGACCACCAGATCGGCATCCGCATTGCCTGTCACCTCTTCGACGCGGAACGTGCGGCGCACACCCGCCACGGTATTATACGTCAGATGGACACCATTAAAAGCCCCCGAATCGGCCCGGATCACGGAGGGTGCGGTGCCCGTCACGACGACATTGGCGTTGAGCGCGAACGTCTGATAAGGGCCGCCCGAACCGGGACCGGTCACGAGCGAGCCTCCGTTCAGATTGAGAGGCCCGAGACACTGAAAGCCGCCCCCCGCCTTCAGCATCCCTCCGTTCAGGTTATACGTGGCTCCGTCATTCATCGCATCGCGCGCCGTGATGATCAGCGCGTTGCTGTTAACGGTAAAGGACGCGGCATAGGACAACCCCCGTCTCTGGTTTGTTCCCAGGCTTTGAACCAGTGTGCCGCCGTCCACCACGACGGCCCCGCTGAAGGTGTTGATGCCGTTTGTCGCCGCATTGACGATCAAGGTTCCCGCACCGGTTTTTTTGAAGATTCCGGAGCCGGTAACCGCGTTGGTCAGCGTGGTGGTTCCGCCGCCCGCAAAGTCCAACGTACCCGCACTAATGGCGCTCGTCCCGCCGTAAGCGACCATGTCCGTGAGCCGAAGCGTACCCGCGCCGGCCTTGACCAGTCCGCCCGACCCTGTTGTGTTGACAAAATTCAACAGCGTGCTCATCCCCCCGGGCGTCACCGTGACCGTTGAGGCTGACGCGGTCAAGACGACATTGCTGATCGTCTGCTCGCTCGTGAAGGCTGCCGCGCCGAACGTGACCGTCTGCCCGGCCTGGCTCACCGTACCCGTCATCATGTGGCTCAACGCGACCGACGTGGCGCTGTTGATGGTGCGGATGTAGGTGCCTGACGGCAGAAAATCGTTTGAGACCGCCTGACCGACAACGAGGCCTGCGGTCGAAGGCAGCGTCATGTTGTAGTTACCGGACCACGGGGTGCTTTCTCCGGCATTAACCGCCACACCGCTAAACAGGCTGTTCGTCGCGTTGGCACGCCCGACGAGTTCAAATCCGCCACCGCCGAGAATCAGCTTAGACCGGACACTGTAAGCATCAGCCAGAAGCATGCCGCCCCGCGCGCCCGCGATGGCACCGTAGTCCACCTTCACGGTCCCCTGGCTCACGGTGGTGTCGCCGGTCCAATCGTTGGTCGCCGAGAGCCCGCCGCCGGTGAAGAGCAGGACGCCCGGCCCCGTCTTGACCAACGTGCCCGCCTCGCCGGCCTTGTCCGTAAGCCGGGCGGAGGGCGAGAGATAAATGACGCTGGAGGAGGACGGGACACTGAACGTATGCGTGCCGCCCTGGGCCAGCCGGACCGTCACAGGCTTGCTGGTGTTGCGCTGCGTGTCGGGGACCTTGAAAGTGGACCCATTGTAAGTCTCCATGGCGCTACCGTTCTCGAACCACACGTGCCCGCCGCTATAAGGCGTCTCGATTGTGCCGTTGTTAAACTCCAGCACCCCGGTACCCGCATAGCGGTAATAGGGGGCAATGTTGCTTCCGTTGCCGCCGGAAACGCCGATACGGTACCCCTTGAGCACGCCACCGTCGAGGACGTAGGTCTGAACGCCATTCGTCGGGCGGTCGTACGCCTCCAGCAAGACAATGCCATAGCCCTGGCTTGCGACGGTCACCGTTCCGTTGGTCTGGCGAAAGGTGATATTTTTATTCACGTTGGCGCCTCCCCCCACTTGCAGTTGCGACGACAACGCGATGTCAAAGCCTGTGGTGAGATACTGGTCCGCAGAGGTCGAGCTTAGGGTCAGGGCGGTAGCGGTCAAATTCGAGGCAATCAACACGCTCGAAGCGTTGCCCGCAAGATTGTTGACAACACTGACCGTCGCATTTCCCGCGCCGGGCTTGCTGATTGAGCCGTCTACCGTGAGACTACCCCCGTCGGCGATCAACAGATTGGCGGAAATGTTGTTCGCGTTGTTGAATGCGAGCGAGGATGCGCCCGCGGGGGTGCCGCTCTGGATCGTCAGGGTGGCGGTCGCCGAATTGCTGAGCGAGACAGCCTCGACGCGGGTCGGCACCCCGGTCGGCGTCCAAATGGTGGCGTCAGCCCAGTTCGCATTCACGCTGCCGAGCCACGACTTGGCCGTCGTGTTCGTCGCCGTTGTTTCCATGCGGGCAACCAGCCTGTCGGCCATCATGGCAAAACCGAGATCATTGGGGTGGACAAGCACGGCATCAAAATATGCGGTGCTATGATCGATCAGTTCCGGACCTTCAATGACCACAAGTTTGGGATCATTACGAGCCGAGGCCACATCGCGGACGACCTGACGGTAGGACTCGAGAGGCGAAATATCCGAAGCCGGATCCCACGAGGCATCCACCCAAAGAGGGGTCAGCAGATAGATCGGCACCGTTGGCTGCAGAGACCTCAGATTTGTGAGAAACGAAGCCAAGCGGTTGCTGTAGGTTGCCAGCGGCACGCCACCCTGCCAGTCATTCACGCCGATGAGCACCGAAATTACATCCGCACCGAGCGAGCCCACCGTACTTCCGTCGCTGGCCGTGGTCGCCCTGCCAGCTAAACCCAGATTGACGATCTGCCACCCTTTTTGTGTGGCGAGCCGATACGCGTAGCTCTTGCCAACATCGCTGGCCGTGAAGCCTTGCGTAATGGAGTCCCCATAGGCCAGGTAACGCAGCGCCGGCCGCGCGGCGGGCGTCTGGAACTGCGCAGCCCCATTGACCGTCACTCCTTGGAAATCCACCGAATCGCCATACGGCAGCACCACTTCATAATCGTGAAAACCACCGCCACCGGGAACCGCCAGCGACACAAATACCTGCTCGGGTGCGCGGATGACCGCTGTCGCCAGGGTTTGAAACGTCCACGCGCTATTCATTGCCCCGTCGACGAGATAAAAACCGAGGCTGTTGCGGGCACTCGTGGAGATGTGCAAGTCGTTGTAATAAAGCGCGACCTGCACGCTGGAGGCATCTGTACGGAAGCGGATGCGGGCTCCGGGATTGTCCCACTCATAGCCCTTTCCGGCGATCGGCAAAAGGCGGTCGAAACGCGCAACCTTGTTTGAGGCGTTGAGGGGAGAGGTCACGAAAGAGAGGCGCACGTAATCCGAATAAGAGATCCGAGCGTCCTCCGGCAGGAGGGTGACTTCGACCGGTGGCGTGGCCACGCGGTTGACAAGGAGCTCTCCTTCGTAGAGTATCCGCGTGGTAAGGCGCACTTCGTCGAGTACGCCGTCCCAGCCGTTAACGCGGTCATACCGGTTTCCGACTGCGAAGGCCGCTGCCGAATTAAAGAGCGAGGTCTGCGTATGCGTACGGCTGGAAGTCAGAAGATCGCCGCCGGAAGTCAGATTCTTCATATAGAAGGTGATTCCGGTCGAGCTCGTGTTCGTCGGACTGAAGGCCACGGCAACGTAGTAATCCACATTCGTCTGCAATTCAAACCCGGAATTGACGGTATCGAGCGTTCCCGCGATCGATCCTAGGTTGGCCGCACAAAACTGAAGCAACAGGCGACGCGGCCCCTGCCCGGAACCTTCGCCGGTGGCGATGAACTGCCAACTGAGGGTGTTGCTCGTCGATCCCGAACCCTGCGCGGCAATCACCCGGAACTGTCCACCCGCGCCGCTGGAGGCCAGATTGACAAACGCCTCCACTGTAAAGGGCGTATTGCTAGCGGGCAGCAGCGGACTATCTGCGCAGGTAAACACATCGCCGTTCGCCACCCGGAAACGCGCTGCGGATGCGTTTTGTCCGCCCTCGAAGTTAAAGAGCCGAGGAAAGGCCGAACCCGCCCCGGATGTTCCGAGCGTCACTTGCTGAGGCCCGGTGCCGGTTGTTGCGTTGGTGGTGAGATTCAGAAGGTCGTATTGATCCGTCGTCAAGCCGGGAGACCGTTCGAAGCGGAACAGGCTGGCACCCTGCACATGCTCGCTGGCGGCCACCACCGTGCGTAAGGCGGACGTCTTGTTACCGAGCGCATCGGTGGCCACGACGGTTAGCGTGTGGATGCCGCGCGTGGACAAGGTGTAAGGGTATTTCCACCCGTTGGTACCCGGCGCATTCTGGAGCGCCAGCAATTGAGCGCCGTCGTAATACGCCATGGATTGCACCGGCGGCGTAAACGACTCGATGATGGAAAGCCGGACGTCATCGAGCGCCGCTCCATTGACATAGGAGTAGAACTGGGCACTGCTGAGGCCTCCGAAAAGCGGGTTCGTCGGATTGCGGAAATGGGCGAACGTGCCCGCGTTGAACAACGAACCCCCTGAAGGGCCATACCTCACCGAATAGGTGTTACTGTCCGCAAAGTAGTTCAGGATAAATTCGTATTTCACGGGTCCTGACGTAAAAGCACCGGCTTGGAAGTCGTACGTGGACCCCGTGACATTCGGACCGGAAATCGTCACGCCACCGCTATTGTTGGTGAACGCGGTGATTGAAAAAGGCCCTGTTGAGACATTGGCTGCCGTAAGCCGGACTGTGATCCAGGGCGAAGTCGGATTCACCACCTGATTAGCCTGATACAGATTCAAAATCAACGGCTGATTCCACGTATTACTGCCCGGGGTCAGATTCATCGTGAACGTGAAACGGAACTGAAAATGGGTCGCCACGGGTGCGAACGACTGCGACAGGCTGGCGGTCTCGCGGATGAGAGCGGAAAACCCGGATGAACCCAGATCGGGACCCTGGCTGAGCCCAGCCGGGGTTCCGGCCGACCACGCGTCGGGCTTGCCGGAGGTCCACAGCGAGAAATCCCCGTTTGCGATCCTATTTTGCGGAGCGAGCGTAACTGCGGAGACTCCAAACCCGCGAGGATCCACAGCGATATCAAAGACCGACCCCACCGGCAAGACCGCCATCTGCGGCGGGTTGACCTGCCCGGGCTGGATCGCAGCGTCCGGCTTGGCGGCCCCGACGATGGCCAGCGGCCCCTGCAGGGGTATTTCCGTACGGCTCGCAACACCGTCATAGGAACTGAAGGCCTGATAGGCGCGGGCAACCGTTTCATTGGGGAGCCAAGAGGCCACGCTGACCGTTCCCGCGTAATTGGAGTAAGGTGCCACATTCGCATATGAGCTGTAGTCCTCGCCTGTAGCCGAGGTGACATAGGGACGCTGCCCGAGCCACCCCGATTCCAAGGGAATCGCCTTCAACGTCACGGTACCGCCCGCGTCGAGTCCCGGCAAGACACCGTCGGGGTAGCGAAGAGCAATAGACTCCGCGATCCAGCTCCAAGCCATGGACCAGCCTTGGTTCACAAACGTGTCGTGCGGCGTCCGCCAATCCATCGCATAGGCGGAATGGCCTTCGCTCGCACGCCAATTCGAAAAATTATCGGCCGTCCAACTGGGATTCGTCACCGGATTCGTATCTTCCGAGCCCGGAATAAAAAGCAGCGGGATCGCGCGTGTTTTGACTGGCTGACTAGCATTCAGTTCACTGCTCCCGCGCTGCGCGACGGAAGCGATCACCCGGTCGGGAACATCGTTAGCCATTTCGGTAGAGACAAACCCGCCGAGTGAAAAGCCCGTAAAGACCGCAGGCGCGTTGATTAGCTCGGCGCGTCCAGTGGCGGCGGCCGCCGCCACGAGAATGGCGTTCAAGGAGTCTCTCGTTTCCGTTTCGGGATTCGTCATGAATCCGGCTGTGGAGCCTGCACCGACCAAGGCGAATCCCAGTGAACGTGCCGCCTCCTGCCAGACAATGTCATCCGCACGGAAGCGCCAATCCCCACCGCTACCCGGATAGAGAAAGACGACGCCACGGATACGCGGCACATCGATCGCCGGCGGACAATAGATGCGATAATCCGCGCTATTCGTGCCATATGCCGTCGGCCACCTGGCCTGAAAGCTGGCCACGCCGCCGAGCGCAGAAGCAGCCACCGCCGCGAGCAACGCGACGACCAGACAATTACTTTCGGGTAAACGTGATCGTGTGGATTGAAGACGCACGAAACCTCCAGGTTTTACTTTTCGAAGCACATCCACTTGATATCCACGTACGCGGCATCGAGATTCACCGGATCAAACCAGATTTCGTTCACTTTGCCCTTCCAATTCGGGTTGTCTGCGAGAGAAACCGAATAGGTGTGCCAGTCGCCGTCCGTTCGAATCGTGAGCGCAACCGTATTCACGTCGGTCACCACGAAATCCTTCGAGAACAGCGCCGCTGTCTCCGTTCCCCAGAGGAGTTTCATCCGCTCCGCGCCTTTCGCGGGCACGCGGACCGAAGGCGTCACGCGCATCCGCACCGTGAACGTTTTGAATTCTTCGGCATCGAACGGCTGAACACGCGTGCGGATCGCGGGCTTGGTTGCGCCGCCGGAGCGGAAGAAGCGCATCGCACCGTCAACGGTTTTCATGTACGCCGTTCCGTAGGGATTGCGGTACCAGCCCTGCATGCCCTTCGAAAACTCCCACCTCGTCTGCGCCAGGTGCGGCATCGGCGGATAGTCATAGGGGCCGAGCCCGACGTCGGAGGGAACGAGGTTCTTCGGCCAACCGACGGCCGGCTTTTCACAAAACGCATCGCGCAAGGCGTCGTACATCCCGAAGCCGAATTCCTTGTTCGGCTCGATATAGCTGCCTTCCTGCCATTCGTTCAGCGGCGCGACGACAACACGATTAAAGCCCTTCTTCTCGCAGAACCGGCGGCAGTCCTCGCACACCTTTTTGAACTTCTCCGGCGTGCGGCCGTAAATGACGCGCGCGGCCTGGAATGAACGGGGGATGTCATTCCAGCCCGTGGGGATAATCGGCCACAACGGAAATTCCGGATCGCGCGAGGTCATTTCCCACCATCTCGGCACGGCGGCCATCACGGTGTCGTAGGAGAAGCGGTTCGGCCGATCGTCCGGCTTGCGGGCCTCGGGCGCCATGAACCAGGAGATCGTGTCGAAATTGTAGATCATCTGCGCCGCGTAGCCAGCCGCTCGCGCGCTGTCGATCTTTGACTGGTCGTATTTCCATCCGTGGTACATGTCGATGAAGTAAACGCCAGGAAGCCCGGCCTCCTTCACGAGCTTTTCCGTTATGGCGAGCGCCCGCTTCACGCCTTCGCCGGGTTTCAGCGTTTCGCCCTTCTTGGCCGCCTCGTCGATGAAGTCGCGGTCGAGATTGCCGTAATCCCAATATACGACGACGGGTTTTCCGCCGATGGTGTAGTATTCGGGCGTCTTGAAGTAGTTGTCGATCCAGAACTTCGTCACGCGGCGCTGGTCCTCCGTCGAGTGCGCGCCCGGCTCGTTGTGGTTCGCGACCATCATGTACCACTTCAGGTACTTGCGCCAGCGTGCGTTGTAGTAGCCCTTCACCCAGTGGTCGAGCCGCTGGACGCCCTGGTTCCAGTACCAGTCCACGCAGAAGCTCGATATCCCGTGTTCGACGGCCCACTTGATCTGCCAATCGATAACCTCAGGGTTGCCTTCATCGTACCAGCCCAGAAGCGGCTTGATCCCGGGCAGAGTCTGCTCCACCTGGTCCCATTCGGCCATCTGTTCCGTGCCCGGATAGTAAAGCGCGGTGATTTCGACCGCGCTTTTCACAGGTTTCGGCTCAGGCACGTACGCCTTCTTCTCCGGTATCGAACACCCCGCCGACAAGCCTATCGCCGCCATCGCCAGCACGCGGACTGAAAACCAACTTTTGACCATAAATTGAACTCCTATTTGCCCCCCGAGTCACAACCCCTTCACGCTCACCTCATGCATCCCGCGGGTTTTTCGAACAACCTTATCTTAGAGGTCGTGGCTTTTTCTGTCGATAGCTGTTTTGCGTATATTTTTTCAACTTTTTGCGTAGAGCACCTTGGAGCCTGCGCGGAGCGTTTAAAAACAATGTTTGGGGGATGTCGGAGACACAATAATTCGATATACTATAAGAATTGTGAAGTCATAAAGATCGGCGACGGGGCGAATCACCGCAACGCTGTGTCGTTCACAAAAAAAAATGAAGAGGACGATATGATGAAAAAACCGTTGGTTCTTGGCTCTTGGTTACTGGTCGCCGTTCTGGCGTTCGCCGGGGAGCGGGTCGCGCTGTGGCCGGAAGGTAAGATCCCGGATTCCCAGACCCATCAGATCGCGGCGACCACCCAAGAGGCGAAAGCGCCGGGATTCCAGGCGGCGGAACATGCGATGCCGTATCTCGACTGGTACGAAGGGCCGGCGGCGAAAAACGGCGGATGCATGTTGCTCATTTCCGGCGGCGGATATCAGAGTTGCTGCGACGGGTTGTGGATTGACCGGGCCGCGAAAAAGTTCACCGAACTCGGGTTCGTTTGCGCGAGCCTCACCTATCGTACGCCGCGTCCGCAAGGGCTGCCGATCTACCAGAGCGCGTGGGAGGACGGGCAGCGCGCCGTCCGCCTCGTCCGCAGCGAGGCGCAGAAGCGCGGATTCGACCCGGAGAAGATCGGCGCATTCGGGTTCTCCGCGGGCTCGCACCTGACGGTCTTGCTTGCGACGAGCGCGCTCACACCGGCGTACGGGCCGATCGACGGACTCGACCAGCTTCCGTGCCACGTCAACTGGGCGGTGCCGATCTACACCGCCTACGCGCTCACGGACGGACTCGTCGGACCCAACACGCGCGAGGGAGACGCGATCGACGCCAAGCTCTCGGACGTGTTCAAGTTTGACGCGAAGACGTGCCCAATGGCGCTCTTCCACGGCGGAGCGGACATCTATTCGCCGAACGGCTCCACGCAGATCTACCGCCAGCTCCGCAGGATGAAAATCCCGGCCGAGATCCATCTTTTCGCGGACCGTCCCCACGGTTTCATGGGCGATGCGAACAAAGGCGAGGATGGCACCGCCTACGACCACTGGCTCGACCGCATCGCCGAGTACGTCCGCCAGATGAATTTCGACGGGCGACTCGGCGCGGAAGAGGATCTGACGGCCCGCTATCCGAACGACGACGCTCGCGGCGAAACCCGCAAGGAGCCGGTCTGGCCGGAAGGAAAGATGCCGGATGTACAGACGAACCAGTGCCTGCCCTATCTCGAATGGCACATGCCGAAGGAGCTCAAGACGAAGGCGATCCAGATCATCTACTCAGGCGGCAGCTACATGGGCAACAGTCCGGACGGATTCGAAGTCGCGCCGGCGCGGCGCTACCTGAACGAAAAGGGCATGACGGTCGTGACAATGAAATACCGCACACCGCGCCCTCTGGGCGGACTGGCCAAGCACACGACGGCGTGGCAGGACTTGCAGCGCGCCGTCCGCGTCGTCCGCAGCCAGGCCGCGGCGAAGGGGCTCGATCCCGACCGCATCGGCATCATGGGCTCCTCGGCCGGCGGGCACCTCACGCTCATGGGCGCGACCAGCTCGAAACGCCGCTCCTACTGGCCGATCGACGACCTTGACAAGCTTCCCTGCAACGTGCAGTGGGCGGTCGCGATCTATCCGGCGTACGCGCTCACGGACGGCGCGGAAGCCCCGAATGCGAAGGGCGGCAACGAAGACGACGCGCGGCTCATCCCCGAACTCTCGTTCGACCTCGCGACGTGTCCGATCCTGTTCATCCACGGCGACGCGGACGGCTGGGCGTCGATGAATTCGGTGAAATGCTGGGAGCAGCTTCGCCGGATGGGCATCCAGTCCGATCTCCATACGCTTGCCACACGCAATCATTGTTTCCAGCGGAAAGCCGCCCCCGACACGGGCAGCTATACCTGGATGGGCCGCATCTGGGAATTCATGAACCACAAGGGGTTCAACAAGTAAACGAGCTTTCATGTTCGTCTTATCTGATGATGCGATGTCAAAAAGGAGATCACAATTTGTGACCTCCAATACGAATCGGATGTGGCTGCGCCATGCGCCCATGGCTATTACGGAACAAGGCGTGGCTGGAGTCCAAATACGACGAGCAGTTCCGCGTGGTCTTCGAGATCCTGAACGAGTTCATGGCCGCGCCCGAGCCGAAACGCAAACCGATCGGATTCAGCGCTTCGCTTTTTGAAGGGGGGCACACGCCGAGCGAGCGAGGGTCACCTCGCGTAGGAGCGCGGCAGAGTATTCCGCTTATTGCTGCGGCACGAAGGAGGATGTGGGCGGGATTTGGGAATCTAGATCGGAGGCGGCGGTTACGCGCCGGGGCTGGCGGACATCGCCTACCCGCCGGGCTGGCTTGAACGTCGCGTCGCCGGCAACGGGACGATTATGCTGTGCTCGAACCACCTGTTCGTCTCAACGGCGCTGGACGGGTTCGTGCTCGGACTGCGGCCCGTCGCCGACAGGCTCGATGTCTGGTTTGATTATCTGAGGATTGGACAGCTGGACCTGAATGTGATGAGATTCGTGCCTGTGACGAAACCAAGGAAGTGTCGGCGCCCATCCTCTGGACGGCCGGCCTGGCGGGGAGAGTGATCCGAATGTGTCACCCATGTCCTGAGCCTGGTTTGTTACCTATGTCTTGACCGCACCGACCAGTAAGAAAATGCTCAACGCTGAACGTTCAACCCTCAAGTGGAAATGCGGGAATAGACGTCGAAGGACGGCACTGACGTTGGGGCAACAAATCGAAATCGGGATCGTTATCGGGGCCGCAGAGGCGTTCAGCTGTTTTCCTTCACGAAGCGAAGCATGTCGTCATAACACTCGTCGAGCTCAGCCTTCTGGAGGTCCGTGAGCTTAAAATCATCGAGTTTCCACTTCGTGGTGTCGCCGACCGCCACCATGCCTTGATCCTTGTTCTCGGCCTTGAGGTAGACACGCGACACCGTGGTTTTGAACACGCCCTGACGCTGGAGGTAATAGAGCGAATACCCGCGCAGGCCGCCAGGGAAGTCGCGCTGGTCGATCAGGAGGCGGAGCAGCGCGTAGGCAAGCGTCAGCTTGCCGTCACGGTCGTTGTTCTCCATCTGCTTCCAGATGTATCCGAGCAACGGCGCGTACGCGCACCGTTCCGTGATGAGCCCCTCCGACCCGCAGCGGCGGCTCTGGTAGAGCCACTGCCAACCGCCCCACGCGCTGAACACCGTGTGGATGACCGGCTTCGCGGCGTTCTCCCTGATCATGTTGTCGTTCGCCTTCGCGCCACCCGACTCCTCCTTGATGTACCCGTAAATCGTCGGGTGTTTTCTCGCGAGGTCGATCAGCATCTCGACCGTCGGGGACGGGCACGTGCTGTTCACGACCGTCTGGATGATCACCGGGCGCTTCGCCACCTTGGCCTGCGCCTCGTAGTAGGCGCGCACGTCGTCGAGCGTCTTGCCCGTGCTCGGCGGACGCGTGATGATCGCGATAGTCGTCTGCGGGTACTTCTTTGCGATCTTCTCGACGGCCTCAGTCTCGCGGAGCATCTGCGCCGTGTCCACGCCGTTGCAGCCGAACGTCATCACGCAACTGACGCCCTGCATCGCCTCGGCGCACGCCTCAAATCCCTTTACCTTTTCTTCGAAGGTCAACAGGTCGACCGCGTCGTTGGACTGACACCAGATTACGCCCGGGCACGCGCCGTCCGCCGTGAAGCGCACGCCGCGTTTGAGCGACTCGTAGTCCACGCTGCCGTCCTTGTTGTACGGTGTGGAAAGGATCGGGAACGGGCCGCGCATCCGCTTGTCACCGCCGCCGTCCGCCTTCGCAACGGCGGTGGACACCTTCTTGGGTGCCCCCGTCGCGCATCCCGCGAGCGCCGCGCCCGCCAACCCCAATGACATGAAATCCCGTCTCTGCATGCTCTTCCCTTTCTCTCTGTCTGGTTCACCGAAGCGCGACAATCAACCCTTTATTTCCCAACCGGGCCGATACGTCGTTTTGAGGAACGCGTTCGCGGACTCGTCGTTCGTGATCGAGGTTCCGTCCCACTCAAGTTTCTTGAGTCCAGCACGGGCCGCCACGTTGCCAAGGAGCACCGTCGTCGCGAGCGGCGCGGAATACTCGAAGTTACAACCGGCCGGACGGTTCGGGTCACGGATCGCGCGCAGCCAATCCTGCTGATGGTCCATGCCCTTTTCGCGCGGGATCGTCTTCGGCGGCTTCGGGAGTTTATTCCTGAGATCATCCGGGACGAACTGGAGCCCGTCACCGTGCGGGCCAATGGCCATGACGCCGTTCTCGCCCACGAACACCGCGCCGAGACAGCCCAGGTTTTGCCCGTGCTTTTTCTCAAGTTCCTCGATGATCGGCGGCAGGTTCTGATAGTCGCGCTTCAGACAGATGCCCGTCTTGTTCACATGCGCCTTGTCGTACGGGATGCCGTCCTTCACGCCGTCATACCAATGCAGCGTCATCGCGTCCATGCCCTTGCGCGCAGGAAACCGCCAGCGGATCGTGTTGCGCCACGTCCAGCTCCCCGCCACCCCCCACATGAGATCGGTGGCCTCCACGCTCGCGGGATGGACCTCGCCGAGGCGAAGCGCCCAGAACACAGGGTCGAGGATGTGCGTGCCCATGTTGCCGATCGCGCCGTTGCCGTATCCGATCCACGCGTGCCAGTCATGCGGATGCATGCCGTTATGGTCTGCCGTGCCCGCATAATAATCGCACACGGGTGCGGGCCCGCACCACGCGTCCCAGTCCATGCCCTTCGGAGGCTCGGCCTTCGGCGGACGGACCATCATTGCGTTGAGGCGATCGTCGAACGCCCACACGTCACGGATCTGCCCGAGCGCGCCGCTCTGAATGTACTCCACGAGACGGCGCATGCCCTCGTCGCTGTGGCCATGGTTGCCGACCTGCGTCGCGACACCGGACTTCTTCTGCGCCTCGTGCATGCGGCGCACCTCCTCGACTGTGAGGGCCATCGGCTTCTCGACGTAGACGTGAAGGCCCTTCGCCATCGCGAAGATCGCGGCTGTGGCGTGGTGGTGGTTCGGCGTCGCAATCGCGACGGCGTCGATCTCGCCGCCCCTCTTTTCCAACATCTCGCGGTAATCGTAAAACGTCTGGATCTTCGAGCTGTCCGTTGCCGGCTGATGATGCTTCACCACGGCGCGGATCTTGTCCCAATGACTCGGATCCGGCTCGGCCATACAGACGATCTCCTCGTCCGGGCCGCAGAGGTTGTTCAAAATGCCGTACTGGATGCCGAGGCCCATACGGCCGCCGCACCCGATGAGGCCCAGCCGGATTTTATTCCGTCCAGAAGCCTGCCCTCCGATGGAAAACAGCGGAAAAGCCGCACTCCCTGCCGCTATCTTCAAAAAATCACGACGTAACATCGGTACTCCCCCAATAAAGGTTAATGAACATCCCTCTATCCTCCCTGGCCATACACCTTCAGACCACTTATCACCCATTATGCTGGGTGGGGCAAAATGGGTCAATCCTGAAAACGGGCGCATCCCCGTTTCATTGACTTGCACGATCAAACGACCGTTTTGAGGGATCTGGGCGTTTGGGGAATTCTCAGCCTTCATCCAGAGGCTTCTACCAGGGGGAAGACCCTGCCCGATGCCACCCATTCAAGGACGGCACTCCCACATTTCGGGGAAGGGGAGACCGACTGAGGACGGAGGGGCATGGGAATTATTGACACTGAAAAACAAGGGTAAGCCGGGGCGCTGCGAGAGTGTGAAACGTGTGAGCGTGTGGTGAGCACGGATAATTGGATTTTCGTCAGGGTCCGGATTTTCAGAAAATGAGACACAATGAGACAGAATGAGACACTTTTTGAGAAAAGCCTCATGAGCGCGGAGGGGAAGAAGATGTGCATTGCGCCTTTATCAATGCTTACATTTTATTATATTTTATATATATCATTTAAAATGATATGATAATTTGTTTTTTCCGTTATTTGCGCACTCACAATGGGATTTTCTTCAAACGGCCGGATTTCTAGAAATGAGAAAAAATGAGACAGAACGAGACACTTTCGGGAGAACATACTCACTCGGAAAGCGACCGCTTTACGGGACGAAAAGCGATATAAATCCGTTTAACTATTTTATGGCAAGCATCTTATGCTTTAGCCGACAGGTTCCATATGAGGGCCTATCTGTGGGTTACAGGGTCAGGAAAAGAAGTCAGAATTCAGAAGTCAGGAGTCAGAATGAGAAATGAGAGTTTTTACCACGAAGAACAAGTATGTGGGTGAGTCAAGTGTAAGTGAAGGCATTTCTTAAAAACCTT
>JAEAMG010000767.1_pt1 | contig 31801 bp, 15 predicted proteins | sample 8958741 | NCBI WGS metagenome assembly JAEAMG01 (sample SAMN16933256, study PRJNA681125) | bioreactor sludge metagenome | isolation source: anaerobic bioreactor treating anionic surfactant - SDBS | place: India: Bengaluru | collected 2019-02-28 | reverse complement strand
CCGCAAAAGCCGCGTATCCGTTCCCGTTTCGACTGCTGCGAACTCGCGACCGGCGTGGACGTCGCGGGCGACGTCTGCTTCCTCGGGCAGCGCCAGAACGGCGTGGAGTTCATCGACGTTTCCGATCCGGACCATCCGCGCCATATCGCGATGCGCAAGACGGACGAGTCCCAAAGCGTCGTCTACCGCGACGGGTGGCTCTATTCCGGCGACTGGGGATCGGCGCATGTCACCGTCTTCGATGCGCACGACATGAAGGCCCTCCGCCAGACCGACCACGTGGAACTCTACGGTTACGGGGATGGCGTGTGGCTGCAGGGCCGTTACCTGTACGCCGCCACGGGACACCATTCCATGCACCGTAAGGTGTCTGGCGGTGTGGTGACCGCCGAGATGAAACGTTTCGGCGGTCCTGCCGACGGCGGCGGCATGGGGCACGGGCTCGACATCTTTGACGTCGTGGACCCGGCGCATCCGAAACGCGTCGGTCGCGTGGACTATCCGCCGTTCTACGCGCGCGGGCTCGACATGTGGACGCCCCGCACGTCTGGCAACTTGCTGTTCGCTTCCCAAACGCACAACGGCGTGTTCGCCGTGGACATTTCGGACAAGACTCATCCCCGCACGCTCGACCGCTGGGTTTCGCCCAACCCGAAGCATCCGGAGTGGCCGAGCGATTGCGTCGGCTCCGTGGCCGTGGCCGACGGCGTCGTGTACGCGGCCGTGAACGGCGCGGGTGTTCTCGCGATTCCGTGTCCGCGCGCGAAGGCGGAGTCCTTCGACCGCGGCGCGCCGCCCCAGAACGCGTCCTACCGCGAACCGTATGCCGTGGACGCGTCCGCCTGGCATGTGTGGAAGCCGCACGACGTCGGCCAGGCGCGTGGCGTCGCGGTGCGGGGCGATGTCGTCTACGCCGCCTGCGGCGACGCGGGACTTTACGCCCTGCAGATTCTGCCGAATAACGGCGGTTTCAAGGAGCTCGCCAAGCTGCCGGGGCGCGACAAGGTGTTCGACGTGAAAGTGGACGGCAACCGCCTTTACACGGCCGAAGGGCACGACGGCTTCGGCGTGTATGAACTGGACAGCGCGGTACCCTTCAAGGAGGTTGCGCGGCTGCCGAAAATCTCCGTCTCCAAGAACCTGGCGCTCTACGTCCAGCCGGCCGTGTCGGGTTGGCTGTTCTGTTCCGATCGCTGCGGGTTTGAGCTCTATGACGTCCGCGCGTTGCCGGAATTCAAGCACACGCTCCACAGCGGCTCGTGTCCGGGGTGGGACAAGTACCTCGCGAACGGGTCGCCCGACGGACGTCATTTCGCGTTCAACAACGCCCACACTTCCGTCAAGTGGTTTGATCTCGCCGCCGTTCCCGTGCCGCGGCAAACCGTTGAGACGAAAGTGAATCGGCTGAACCTTGCGAATGGCATCTGCACCTTCCGTGACGGGCTGTCCATCGCCAGCACGAGCGGCGGTTACGCGTGGCTCCGGCCCGGCGAAGGCGATCCGGCGGACGGAAGCACATGGAAATACCTCAAGCTGCCGACGGCGTTTCCGGGCTACGGAGGGAGTGGCAAGATCAACGGCATTCCGCGTTCGGACGGCAAGCGGGTGGTCTTCACCAGCCGTATCGACCGCCGCGCTGCGCTCAACGATTTCACGGACGCCGAACGCCCCACGCTGCTGAACGCCTGGACCTTCTCCGGCAATCCGGACATACCTCATGAAATACGCTCTGTTCATTGCCCTATCCGCGCTGGCGTTTTCCACGACGCTTCCCGCGGCGAGTCTGGTTGAGGACCCGATGCCCGATCCCGCGGGGTTGGCGCTCAACCGCGGCCGGACGATTTCCTTCGCGCATCCGCTGCCGCGGATGAAAAACGGAAATGCCGCGTGCGGACTTTACAACAATCCGGAATGGTCCGTCCCCGGATTCCTCTCTGCGCAGGACTCGCGGCTAGGCCAGTTCCTGCAGCGGCTTCGCGAGACGATAACCGCGAACCGTCGATTGCTTTTCATCGACGGCAGAGTCATCGTCTGCAATCACAACTGGCTCCGCGATCATGTGCAGCAGATGAAGGGCTGGATGCACTGGGAGCGCGATCCGCTCGCGTTCCTCCAGTTCATGATCGACACCCAGCGCCCCGATGGGCAGTACTACGAACTGGTCAAGCAGCTCGACGATGTGCACTGGAAGTTTGTGCCGCGCGACTGCCGCCTCCTCTACCCGGAGGACAATCTCTCGCTGGTGCGGCTGGAGCTCGAAGCGGATGTCGAATACCTCGTCGTCGAAGGCGCGATGCATCACTACCGGATGACTGGCGACGACCGCTGGCTCGCCTCTGTGCTGCCTCGGCTTGAGAAGGGCATCGATTACCAGACGAGCGATCCCAAGCGGTGGGACGCCGAGACGCGGCTATGCATTCGCCCCTATACGATCGACACCTGGGATTTCACCACAGAGGCGCGCAGCAGCGGCGACCGTTCAATCCATCCGGACGAGACGATGTGCGCGATGCACGGCGACAACACCGGTGTCTATCAGGCGATGAGCCAGCTCGCCTGGTTCAACGACCGTCTTGGCCACTCCGCCAAGGCGTCCGAGTGGCGCCGCCGCGCGGAAGCGCTCAAGGCGGATGTCATGAAGACGCTCTGGAATGGGCGCTTCTTCGTCCATCAGTATCCCGTGCGCGGCGGGAAAGCCCTCGACGCGCACGAGGCCGAGCGGCTCTCGCTTTCCGACTCATACGCGCTCAACCGCGGCATTCTTTCGCCGTCGCAGTGCCGGTCCGTGGTGGACGAGTTTCAGGCGCGCCGGAAGACGACGAAAGCGTTTGCCGAATTCTTTTCCATCGATCCCGCCTACGTGCCGAAGTTCAAAGAGTATCCGCCGGGTCAATACGTGAACGGGGGAATTTCGCCCTTCACCGCCGGCGAGCTCGCCAAGGGTGCGTTCGCCTGCGGACGCGAGACGTATGCCTGGGATATCCTGCAGCGTTTTGAAGCGATGCTCGAAAGCGACGGAGAGATCTACTTTCTCTATGATCCAATCACCAGGAAGGCGCTCGGCGGGGGGCCGAGCGCCTGGGGCGCCGCGGCGTTGATGGATGCGGTGGACAAGGGGCTCGCCGGCATCGTGGACGCCGGAACCGGATACGACGCCATCGACTTTTCACCGCGCTGGCCGGTGACGCACTATCGCGAAATCCGCTATGCCACCGGCTATGAGCTGACCGGAAAATATGTCGACTGCCGCGGTGTCCTAGCCGACGCCGGCCTCCGCTACCATCTCAGGTCGCCCGCGCGGAAGATCAACGCCCACATCCTGCTCCCGGACGGCAAACGGGCTGTGAAGCTTCTCGTCAACGGTGTCGAAACGGAATTCGAAACCGCTTCCGTGGACCATTCGCTCTACGTCGAAGCGACGGTGGCCGTTGCAGACGGCGTGGCCGATTTCGAAGTGCTCTACTGACTTCGGCATCCGGATACGTCCGATGCCGATGTTTATTCGTTCCTTTCCAGAAAATGAACGGGCATCGCCTGAAGTAAACCGGCAGACGCGTTCACCGCTAGGCGTGTGGCGGGTGCGGCGAATGTCCGGATTCCAGCATGTGCGGGGGAAAGGTCATCCGGGGGGTATTGCGACGGATCGTACGGCCGCATGCGGCCGCTCCCTGCGCGACTCTTTCACGGAACAGTCTTTGTAAGAAAAAAGGGGCACTTCCGTTTGACTCAAAGTCATCACCAAGAAAACAATGAGCGAGAACCGTTCACTTAGAAACGCCCGCCGACGTCCCTTTCAGGTTGGGATACAAATTGACACCTCCCGGCTCACTTTGCTATAAAAAATTAGTGCTGACTTTTTTCGTGTTTGCAATGTCCCGGCTCTTCGAGATCAAGGCGTCATGAGAAAAACAAGCTCAGGATTGATTCTGGCTTTGCTGATTTGCGGAACCGCGTTTGCCGCGAAGGCCGCCGTAACAAATCAGGTCCCGCTTTGGTTCTATCTGACAGTCAACTTGGCGAGTACAAACGCCGCTCACAATCCTTTCGCGCACACTCTGCTGGATCGCGCCGCCGCCGCTGGCTATACCGGAATGGTGCTCGCCGACAGCTTCCTTTATCTTCCCAACTGCGGCGGTGCCAATTACGACAAAGTGCTCCAGCCCTTCCTTGCTCATGCCAGCACTGTGGGGATCACGGTGGTGCCGTTGATTTATGCGTTCGGCGAGAAAAGCATTATTCCGTTGAACAAGAATTATGCCGAACCGCTACCGGTCATCGGCGCTGGCTTCACCGTCTCCGAGGACAAGCAGGCATTGGTGTTCAGCAATTCCTTTCCGGCCTTGACGGATTGTGGGTTTGAGAATCACAGCGGTGACCGGTTCACAAGCTGGAACTATCAGGACGGCGTCGGAACCCGTACGTTTGCGGATACGAACGTCTTTCGGAGCGGAACGTGCTCCTTCCGCGTTGGGCTGGGCACCGGTCTGGCTCGCGTGTACAAGACAAACGTTCCTGTCATCCCGCAGCGGCAATATCACGTTAGTATTTGGATGTGCACGAGCAACTTCATTGCTGGCGGTTCTCCGCCAGATGTGATAGTCACTTCATCGGCATCGGGCAGGTATTTGACGTACAACAATGGCTATAATTCCACGTTTAATTGCAGTTCAAACCAGCCATGGACGCAATACAACTTTACGTTTAACAGTATGACCAACAGCCGAGTCAGCATCCTTGTCTGGGGGGGAACGGTTAACAGTGGCGCTGTTTGGTTTGACGACATCACTGTTGAGGAAACCGCGTTGGTCAACCTGGTGCGACGAACAGGTGCTCCATTGACAATTTACGACGCCGCCAACACAAACGTTTTCTACACCGAAACGAATGACGTCAATACGGTTTCCGATCCTGCGGTTCCAAACACGGGTTACAGCGGTCAGTTTACGCCCTGGCACACGCCGCCGACTGTGACGCTGCCGGCCGGCACATCGCTATCCCCCGGCCAGCAGCTCAAGATGGATTATTACGCCGTCGTGCCAATCTACGCGAGCCTGGTCGGCGCTTGTTTCACGGCGCCTGGCATTGCGGAATATATGGTCAGCAACATCACTTCAGTTGCCGCGTACTTTCCAACCAACACCAGCTTCATGATGAATTACGATGAGAATCGCCATCTGAACAACTGCGCAAGTTGTCAGGCTATGGGGCTGACGGCCGGGGGCTTGATCGGCTGGCACGTTGGCCAGGCTGTCAACACCATCCACAGCGTGCGCCCTGATGCGCCGGTCTATGTGTGGGGCGACATGTTTGATCCTAACATGAACGCCGTTCCGGGGTACTATTATTTCTGCAATGGCCCCACATCGGGTTCTTGGACGGGCCTGCCATCCAATGTAACTATCATGAATTGGAACCACGCCGGGGCTACGGTGACAAACTCGTTGGCCTTCTTTTCCGCTCGAGGGCACCAGCAGTTCATCGCAGGCTATTATGATTCCGGAAACGGTACTTCGGCGGCCAGCAACGAGCTCAGGGCCGCGCAGGGCGTCGCCGGTTTTCAAGGGCTGATGTACACGACCTATGCGGGCACCAACGGCTACAAGCAGATGGAGAACTACGCAGCCGCCGCCAAGGCGCCCACGGTGACCGCTGCTCCGACCAACCTGAGCGTCAACGTCGGCCAGTTCGCCTCTTTCTCCGTCAGCGCCACGGCACCGACGCCACTCACGTTCCAATGGCAGCGCAACGGTGCCGACATCGCCGACGCCACAAACGCGAGCTACGCCTGTTTGGCCGCGGCCGCCGACAACGGCGCTCAGATCGCGTGTCGCGTCGGCGACTACGGCGGCTGGGTCTTGACCGATTCGGCCACGTTGACGGTTGCCGACGCGACCACCGACAGCGACAGCGACGGAATCCCCGACTGGTGGATGCGGATTCTATTTGGTCATCCTACGGGCCGGCCCGATGACTGTTCACGCGCCCAAGACGACGCCGACGGCGACCATGCGACGACCTGGCAGGAGTACATGGCCGGTACGGATCCGACAAACCCGGCCTCCTGTTTCGGCATCGTCGGGATCTCGAATGCGGTGTCGCTCGTGTCCGCAGGTCCCGTCATCCGCTGGGCAAGCGTCACCGGCAAGTTCTACACGCTGGAGCGGGCCACGAACCTACACCTCCGGCCTCCATTTGATTTCACGGTGTTGTCCAACTTAACCGCGACGCCCCCCGAGAATACCGCCACCGACACAACCGCAACGGGTACCGGTCCCTACTTCTACCGTATCCTGGTTGAGTGACAGCCCGCGCAACACGTGCTGCGGCCGTTGGAGATTCTTGCGCACATCGGCTCTCCCGTGGTTCTCACGCCAGGCTCGTCCGCGCCCGACTGCCCGGACGGTTTTGCATGCCGACCGGAAAACGGCCCTCTCGCCCGGCCCGTAACTTGACAGTGCAGGGGTTGTCGGACTACAGGATAGCCAACGGCGGGCCGTAAAATGCAGTTTGTACGTTCTATCCGTCCGCGCCAGTGGGTTGTTTTGTCGAAGTCTGGATGGGCATTGAATGTCGGTTGCGCCATTCGGGACAGATAGTTTGATGCGGCGTTCCCGGACAGGACAAAGAGACGCGGAGTCATGCGGTCGGAGACAATTTTTCGCGCGCGGTTTCCTGTCGCGAACCGGTCACGGGGAAAGCCGCGTGCCCGGCAGCAACCAACGCTCGCCCCACGTCAGAACGGCCGTCTCCCGCGCCGGGATGTCCTTGACCGTGTCAAACGCGTAGCAATAGGACCACCGCCAGGCGTGCGGCGGGTGTGGCGAGTGTCCGAGTTCCAGCACGTGTGAGGGAAAGGTCATCCGGGGGGTGTTGCGACGGATCGAATCCGCGATCGGCAGGCCAACCGACACGTGCACGATCATCAGATCCGGCGGTCGTGATGGCGCAATCTTGTCGATGTTGCTATTGTCGCCGCTGTGGTAGATGACGGCGTCGCCGGCATCCGCACCGCAAGCTACCTCATACATCAGCATGTTATTCAACTGCTTGGGATTGCGGTCGTGATGATCGCCGACGTCGATCTGGACCCGGACGCTCCCGAAGACCATGTTGGTGGCGCGGTTGACGATCATCGTTCCAGGGAACCAGCGCGTCACCACCGGCTTTCCGCACCGCAGCATGGCTTGGATGAGCGCCTCCGAGTAATGGTCCTTATGCTCATGCGTGGTCAGCAGGAAATCCAACTCGGGCGCTAAGTGCTCGACGCGCCGCCCGCTGAGGTCGATGCCGAAACAGGCCGTCGGCGTTTTAAAAACATGGCCCATGTTGTAGATCAGCCAGACGGCCACCCCTTTTTCAACACGGGTATGGCGGATGTCATCGATCGCCGCCAGCGTCGCGTCACGCAGATAGCCGAGCGCCGGGTGCGTCTGTTCAGAGAGATCGGCCTGCACCGCGTTCGTGCTCCAGGCGCGCGCGTAAGTGGCGTAATCCTCGACGGTGAGTTGGTCGCAGGCACGCTGGAGGACAGTCATGTGTTCATGTCGGGCCGCTCGGTTTGTGCCGTCAGGAGGATTCTGTCTGAGCCAGAATCGTGCCGCACCGAGCGGATCACTCGGTGGCAAACGTTGTGCCTCGGGTGCCGTGCATCCCGCGCACAGAAAAATCAGGCACGCCAGCCATCTGGCCCATGACATCTTTCTCTTCTGCTTCACAGCCGTTTCTCCTTCTTGCATCTCACTCATCGCGCCTGTCTCGACTGTATCGAAAACGCAAACGCGGTGTCAAGAAAGCGGACGCCGGCGCAACCGCACCCGGTGGGCTTCATGATAGCTGATGGTTAAGCGGCAGGGAAGCGAGCGGCGAGGACTCCTTATGACCCCCTGAAAATCGGCTAAACGGTGACAACTATTTTTGTTTTAAGAGAAGGATCATGTCGTTGTCGAAATTTTGATCAGTTTCGATTTTTCCTCCTTTGCCGGCTTCGGATTGACGGATTTTGGCATCAGAGTAGGCATCGGTTACCGGGTTAAACCATTTTCCTTCATACGCCAATCCTTCAGGATTGAATAAACGGACGGCCCCTTTTTCAGGAATGTAAACCAGTATTTCCGAATGGTCATCTTTTTTTAGTACTGAAATCCAATGGTTGAACGTGGTGTTGCCGGGCTGTTTGATGAGCAGTTCATTGGCTGGATAAAATCTCCACCATTCCAGTTTCTGGAAAAATTGCGTGAGGTAGCCCATTTGAATGCTTCCGGGAAAATCGAGGCTTTTTCGAAAGTTGGTCGTCCCGGGCGCATCTCGGTGATTGAGGATCGATTCGCCATCGCGCAGCCAAGGCCAAATACCGTTGGCTCCGTAGGTAATTCCGGCAACCGGTGTGGCAAAAAGACTCCAATACGAGGCGTTGCGCACATCTTTATCGGTAATCCGGAAGCCTATTTGCTCGTAATTGGGTTCCATATTGATATAGGGCATGGGTTTCAAATGGCTCCACATCTTCGCCATCGGACCTTTGTTGATCCAGTTGACCGTCCCTTCTCCGTTGCTGTGCGACGACTGATAGCTCATCAGATCGTACCACTTTTCCTGTGCATAGAGTTCGCCAACCCATGAAGTTCCATGCGGATGCAAAGTGACCGGAGCATGGTCGATGTCGTTGAAAATGCGTCGTCCGATTTCCTTCCATTTCACTTCCTGATCATCGTAGTATTTTCCATCGCCTCCCAGTGTCCAAACGATCTGGTTTCCCTGGTAACGGGCGACAATATATTTAGCCAGCAAAACAGCTTCTTCGAGCGGCAGAGTATATCCTGGGCTTAAATGGCGACCTTGTCCGCTTGGCAACGCCCACAAAATAACCGGGGAAACCACCAACCCTTTTTCGTTGGCTTCGTCTATCTTCTTGTCGATCCGTTTAAAGAACTCTGGGTTAATCCTGATGTATCCTGTGCCTTCGATGGCTGTGAGCCCTTCGGTGTTTTTGTCGCAGCCCCGCCATTCGGTGGTAACCAATTGAATAACCGTGTAATTGTTTTTCAGGCGGTGATTGAGATAATACTGCCATTCTTCGTCATTCGATTTCAGCGCGCCGTTCCATGCCGTACAGGCCATCCAAAAAAACGGCGTCCCATCGCTGTAAGAAAGGTAATATTTTCCGGCCTGATGGGTGATGCTCCCTTTTTGGAAGATGGTTTCTTTATTTCTGTTTGGCTGACACAGGAATGAGCCTTGCTGATTATCTAACCCGGAATTTTTGTCGTCGGCACACTGGCTTTTCCAAGTCCAGTTTCCGGTTTCATCGGGGCAAAAACGTACTTTCCAGGTTTTACCGCCATCCCAGAAACCCCGTACGACCTGTATTTTCCCTGATGGCGCAGTAAAGATGATCCTGAAATCAATGACGTCGTAAATCGGGTTGCTGTATTCATTATCGCTGGTAAAGATGATTTCGTGTTTCTTCCATTGCAAGGCATCCTGCGCAAACAGGCTTGCGCAAACAAATAAAAGAGAACACAGCATGGTAATGTGTTTCATATCAGTTTCGATTTTAGATAGTGACTGTTTTTCACTGGAGTCCCATAGGCGGGCCTATAAATTGAAAAGTGCTGGTTTGCGTTGAGCCCTTATCCCAAGATAAGGGTATGAAAACAACAAACAAACCAGCAGGGAATAGTTTCCCTGTTCTGCGTCAGATATGCAACCTGATTCCCCGATCCGTTTTCGACGAGTTGTGCGGGCGTCACGGGTTCGACACGCGGGGGTATTCGGAGTGGAGCCATTTCGTGGCGATGCTGTACGCGCACCTGTCGCGCGCGGCGAGCCTGAACGAGGTGTGCGACGGGCTGAGGATGCACGCGGCGGCGCTGGCGTGCGTGAAGGGCGCGACGCCGCCGAGCAAGAACAACCTGAGCAACTGCAACAAGCGGCGGGACGCCGCCTTCATTGAGGCGCTGTACTGGCGGGTCATGGAGTTCCTGTGCCAGACGAATGGCGGGTTTGGGTCGAGCAAGTGCCGCAAGGGTTACCTGCGCCGATTTAAGAAGGCGATTCACGCGGTGGACTCGACGGCCGTCCAGCTCGTGGCGAAAAACCTCGGCTGGGCGAAGCACCGCAGGCGCAAGGCGGCCGCGAAGATCCACATGCGCATCGGCCTTCAGGGGTTCCTCCCGAAGTTCGCGCTGGTGAAAGAGGCCAGGACACACGACGCGAAACCCGCGTACGAGGTCTGCGCAGGGCTTCAGGCGGGCGAGATCGTCGTGTTCGACAAGGCGTATCTGGACCTGTGCCACCTGGCCCTTCTCGACAGTCGCGGCGTGCATTGGGTCGACCGCGCCAAGGACAACACGCGCCTGGCCGTCGTCCGCAGACGGAAGCCGGTCCACCCGCGCATCATCGCGGACGAGGACGTCCGGTTCGAGAACGCCAAGTCGCGGGAGACCTATCCGAAGACGTTGCGCCGAGTGACGGCCCGTGTCGAGGTGGACGGGCGCGAAATCGTCATGGAATTTCTGACCAGCAACATGCAGTGGAGCGCTTGGACGGTTGCCGAACTGTACGGGGCGAGGTGGGACATCGAGGTCTTCTTCAAGGAGATCAAGCAGACCGTTCAGCTCGCTGACTTCCTTGGGAACAGCGCCAACGCCGTCCGGTGGCAGATATGGGCCGGGCTGCTCGTCCATCTTCTGCTCCGGTTCCTCGCGTGGCAGTCGTCGTGGGGACACGCCTTCTCGCGTATCGCGGCCGTCGTCAGAGCAGCCATCTGGCAGCGCTGGGACTTGCGCGAACTGCTTCGCTCCTATGGGACAGCTTCGCCGCCAGGTGGCATGACTATGGGTCTAAAACAGGCCTTTTTCAGCGGTTTCACATAAACCAGTGGGACAGCAACAGTCAGGAATCCTGCAAAAAGGGAGTATTGACAGTCTTCATGCGAAATGAGTTTAGGGCGACAAAGACAAAATCCCCTTGTATTTCAAGGGGTAAGGGGTATCTTTGTCATCTAATGGTATTGGACTGACTGTTTTTAATCGACCATTTGTTTTCGTTCTGAATGGTTTATTCGATGGTTTCTTGTACACATCGGCTCTCCCGTGGTTCTCACGCCAGGCTCGTCCGCGCCTGTCAGTATGAGAGGTTTCGCCGTCGCGGCCCCTGCAGCCGTGTTCGCCTTGGCCAACGGAACTGGCAACAAAGCGGAAAGAAGTGTGAGGGTGCTTTCAACGTGTCCCTTCCGAGCCTCTGCCGACTTCGGTCCACCACGTTTTCGGGTCATACGCCGAGTTCTGGCTGGGGATTTTGGCACCGGAATCTCTCCACCAAGCTTCGAGGGCGGCTTTGAGTTCAGCTGCCTTCCCGGGGTTGGATGCGGCGAGGTCGTGAGTCTCGCTGAGATCATCGCGTAGGTTATAAAGCTCCGTGCGCGGGCCGGTGACGAGCTTGCCGTAAGGCTTATGATCGGGCGTGAAGCCTTGTGTATCGAGATAGTCGCCAAACCAGTGGATGAGCTTCCAATCGCCCTGTCGGATAACGGCACACGGCGTGCGTCCGTATTGCACGGTGTAGGTGGGCATGTGCCAATAAAGGGCATGGCGCTGGAGGCTGCCGGTTTGCCGCCAGAGCGGCAGAAGGCTTTCACCATCGAGCGTGTGGTTTGGCGGCGGTGTGGCTCCGGCAAGCGCGGCGAACGTGGGGTAGAAGTCCACAAAATGAACCGGCACAGCGCATTCGCTGTGGGGCTTGACTTGGCCGGGCCAGCGCACAATGAGCGGCACGCGAATGCCGCCTTCATAGGGCGATCCTTTGCCCTCGCGTAAGGGCCTGTTGTCGGTCACGCGCGAGAGGCCGCCGTTGTCGCTTGCGAAGATGACGACCGTGTTATCCGTGAGTTTTAGCGCGTCGAGTCGCGCGAGCAGGCGGCCGACCTCAGTGTCCAGATGTTCCAACATGGCGAGATACTCGGCGGTGGGCCGCTCGGCGTATATGCCGCCTGGATTGCCGGTGCGCTTGAAACCGAGCGCCGCGAATTTGGCCACCAGCGCCTTGGGTGCGTTGAGCTTTGTATGCACGGTGACATGCGCCGCAAAGGCAAACCACGGCTTGCCCCGGTTCTGCTCGATGAAGCCGATGATGTCATCCGTGATGGCGGTCACCGCTTTATCTTCGACGTGATCCGACTCACGCGCCGGGCCGCAGAAGTCGAAGCCATAACGGTCGAAGTATTTTCCGCCATCACGCTTTCGCAAATTTGCGGCCACGTGGTTGTCGGCGATGTGCCATTTGCCGCTCAGGCCGGTCGCGTACCCGGCGCTGCGCAAGGTTGTCGCGAGGTTGGCAACCTCCGGCGGCATGGCCCGGATTGCCTCCGGAGGACGCATGTAGGCTTTCGGTGGCTCCTGTTCGGCGATCACCTTGAACAGGCCGCTGCGGGCACCGTATTGGCCAGAAAGAAACGCCGCGCGGGTCGGCGAACATTGTGAATCGGCATACGCCGCGTTAAAACGCATCCCTTGCGCGGCAAGCCGGTCGAGGTTCGGCGTGGCGACATCTTTGTTGCCGTAGCCGCTTAACGCAGTCCAGCCCATGTCATCGGCCAGGATGAAGAGGATGTTCGGTTTGCTGTCAGCGGCCTGTAAAGCGCCCAACGGCTCCAGCATCAGTAAGGTGACGATTGTGAGTAGGCGTTTCATGGGTGTTTCACTGCGTCTCGACTCGACACGTTGCACGTCTTCCCGGTCCGATGCCAGCAGACTAAGAAACCCTCTCCCGCACCTCCGTGTTTTTCCGTACAGGCGCACCCGCGCCCGTCCCCCGGGCGGTCTTACCTTGCCGACCGGAAAACGGCCCCATCATACGGCTATTGACGCCCACCGTCAACGCCGGGCGTCAAAAAATGCCCGCTTGACCGGCCCCGTGCCCTCTCGCCCCGCCCTCGACGGGACAGTGCCGAGGTTATCGGACTCTAGGATAGCCGACGGCGGGCCGTACAATGCGGTTGGTACGTCCTGTCAGTCCGTTTACTTGTCCGTCAACGCGTTGCTACGGGTGCAATAGGCGGTTCCCCATTTCCTCCGGCGACAGCGTGCTCGCCGCATAGCGCAGCGTGCCAGGGAGGGTGTCGGGTCCGGTCAGGGCGTTGCCGTAAAGGTCGGTCCAGCGGATGGCGAGATCTTGGGGGAACGGCAGCCGGGCCTCGCGTCCGCCGCAGAGCACCGCGCAGGTCCCGCCGCGACCCGCGAAGAGATAGGCGAAGCGGTTCTCTCCCAGCGCGACTTTGCTCACGAAACGCTTGCCCTCCAGCGAACGCGTGAGGTGGGCGTAAGCGGCCAGCCCCGGATGCGGATAACCGTCCGCACCCAGCAGCACCGTAAAGCTCGGCGCCTGCGCGAGCGAGGTGTAGCCGTGCGCCGTGTAGAGGAACACCTTGGCGACCTTTTGCGCCAAGAGGCTGACCGTGTAGCGGCAGTTCTTCTCCGCCAAGCCCGCCACGTCCTCTTCCGGCTGCCAGGTGATGGTCCGCTTGTAGAGTCCGGTCATTCGGCAACCGACGCCTGACGACCCTGTGCTGCCGCCCTGCCCTTCGCTCATGTAGATCGGCTTGTCGCCCGCGTTCGGAACCTTGGCGAAAATCTCGCCGACCGCGTCGCGATAGGCCTGCTCCACGCTGTCGTCGCTGAGACAGGTGGCGTTCTTGGTGTACACGTGGAAGTCGATCAGGTCGCAGTTCGTCATGCCCCCCGCGGCGAGGACGCCCGCCGTCCACTGCCGGCCGCTTCCACCGCCCGTGGAGTTGAAGCCGGCCACTTTGATGGACGGGTCGACCGCCTTCACGGTCTGGTACGCGCCGCGGCAGAGTTCCGCGTAATCGCGCTTCGCGTCGTCCTTCCCGTAGAACTGCGCGTCCTGTCCCTCTTCCCACCATCTTCCCCACGGCTCGTTCCAGACGAAGTACTCGTCGATCACGCCCTTGTAGCGCGTGACGAAGGTCTTCACATAGGCGTTGAATTCCTCGTTGTTTTTCGGGCGGAGGAATTTCTCGAAGTACCCCATGTGTTTGCAGCCCAGGTCGCCGTAGTGCGAGGCCCACGCGGGCGTGGTCCCCAGCTGCGCGAAAATCTTGATCTTGCTTTTGCGGTAGCGCAAAAGATCGTCGTCCATGAACGTCCATTGGCCCTTTTCCGGTTCCAGGTTCCACCAGCCGCAGTACTCCGTACCGGCATCGTGCAGACGCGCCCAGTTGATCCCGCAGGCTTTCATCATGCGGAGGGTTGGCTCCGAGGCGAGAAAGTGACAGCCGAAAGCGGAGTCCGGCGCGTCTTGGTTCCAGAAAACCGGGCGTTCTAGGCGCGTCATCACGATCTCGTTGTAAGGCGAAACGCGTTTGCCGTCCCGTTCTACCCACGCCTCGATCCGGAATTGCCCGAGGGGCCGCGCGGGAAAGACGTCGAACCGCAGCGCGCCCTCGAACAGCTTCGCGTCGTCCGGGACGGGGCGATCGGACAGCGGCACGCAGGTGCCGTACAGATCCGTCACGCAGCTTTTCAGCACCGCGCCGCCGGCGTCGCCGGTCACGCAGAAGCGCACCCCCGCGGGCTCGTCCGCGAACTGGATGCGCGTCTCGCCGATCTCGGACTGGCCCGGTGCCAACGCCACCTCGCAAGTCCGGTCCGCCGAGGCGGCGTCCGCCGCGCCGGCGAACGCGCGCAGGGCATCCAGCCGGAACGTCCCGTTTCCGGCGAACCGCAGGCAGAAACACAGCGCCTCGCCGGGCGGAACAAAGGCCAACGTCGCAGTCTGCCAGCCGTTTGAAAGAGCAAGCGTCTTGCCTGCGATGGACCGGCCTTCGCACATCACTTCAACGCGGCATGCGCCATCGCCTTGGCACGCGAACGCGACGGTGTGGGGTTTGTCCGGCTGGTTGGTCTGAAAGGGCTCGGAATACAGAGCGAATCCTTTTTCGGCTTTCGTTTCCAGCGAGGGGATGCCCCCTTCACCGGGATGTGTGGCGTCCGCCCCGCAGGTGGCCGTCCGGCTGTCGCGGTCGATGTTCCAGCCGCAGGGGAGACCCAGCGGGAAGCGGCTGTTGCGGAAGAAGTTTTTCACCGACGCGTCCGGGCGCGGCACCGTGGCCGCGAGCTCCTCTTTGCCGAGGCGCGTCAGCTCCACGGAGGAGATGTCCGTGTCGCCGCCGCCCGTGTAGAAATAGAGCGCCACCTTGGAGTCGCAGTGCTCTCGCGTCTGGATGAGAAAGCGCCGCTCCTTCCACTCGCCGGAGGCGGGGAAGTCCGCGCCCCCGAAGCCGCGGTAGGGCGCGCCCGTCTGGCGCAGGCCAAACTGAAGCGTTGAGGCCTGTGGCCGCGCTGTCACGACCAGCTCGAACACGCCGGGCAGCGCGATCTTTCCGCCGTCGATCCAGAACTGCGTGGCGGAGTCGATTTTTTCCGCGTGGATCCGCAGAAACGCGCGCCCGTTTTCCGTGAGGCGTTCCGCCCGTGCCTCGGAGGCGTTCCAGGCGGCGAAGTTCTCGTGCACGTTTGGCGGCAGCGAGCCTTGAAACCGTCCGACCTTCTCGAACGGACACGGCCTTCCCTCCTGTCCGAAATCCACGCGGAATACCGTTTCTCTGGCGTCGGCAAGCAGCGCCCATCCCGCGTAGAAAAAGGCGCAGAGCATCGCGCGGACGGCTTGTTCTGGAATCAAGCTTGTTGAGCAAATCGACATCGTTCGGTCCTCTCGATTTTTTCCCGTTTTATTCCGCTGTTCAATCAAATGGATAAGTGCTTTCAGCTCACAACGTCAACGCTGAAGTTCCCGCTTTTGGCGGGTTCAGCTGGTTTTTTCAATCGCTCAGGTGACCCGTTCGCGCTCAATCGGTCACCACGGTGATTGCCTTCGCCACCTCTGGGTTGGCGCAGACGCGCGGCGGCTTGCCGCTGGCCGTCTTGAGGCCGCGGACGCTCAGCGTCTTCGTCAGGGCGTAGGGATAGGGCCGCTCCTTCTTCGGACCGCCGGTCGGATCGGTGAAGAATGTAAGGCCTTCGTAATCAGGCGGGTGCTTGGCGTCGTCCACAAACAGTCCGTCAATACGGATCTCACGCGGCATCGAGCAGGGGTAGCCGAAATCGTGCGTGCCGTCGTTGCTCATATTGAAGAGGACGGGCCGTGCGGTGGCACCCGCGTTGGGTATCCAGCGGCAGTCGCGGATCAGGACATCGCCGTCCCACGGCGAGCCGTAGTCCGAGCGGAACGTGATCAGGCTGCCGCCGTGCAAGGTCGACGCTTCGACGATGAGCCGGCCCCGTCCGACGGCGTTGAGTCCGGCGTAGCCGAGCGTGCAGCGGCGGAGGATATAAGAGCCGGAGACGCCCTGGTGCACATCCATCCGCGAGAGCACGCAATCCTCCAGCAGAATGTTTTTCATGAAGTTGCTGCCGATTACGCCCCAGCGGCTGCGGTCGTCGATCTTCTCCATGCGGCAGCCGAGCATGCGGAAGTTCACCACCAGGGAGGCGCTGTACCCGTAGGAGCCCATCGACACCGGCTTGCCCGCCGCGCCGATGGTCGTGTAGGTTTTGCGGCTGTCGATCGAGCAGTTGCGTAGCGTGATGTTGGCGCACTGCCGGATGTTCAGAAAGCCGTCATACGGGTGGCCGACATCGGTCTCGCCGGTGACGCGGTGGGTCAGGCCGTCGACCTCGGTGTTCGAACGGGTGATGCGGATGTTGCGGCTCCAGTAGTTGTAGCCCTTCTCCTGCCGCATGCGGTTGCCAACATGGGTGAAGACGCCGCCGCGCAAGACCAGCGGCCGCAGGTCGATGGGTCGGGCCTCGGTCCGGGTGACGACGTCATACTCCCAGTCGACCCCACCCTCCAGCGAGCCGTCGCGGCGCAAGATGAAAACCTCCTGCTGCGCGGTGCCGCCGTTTTGGTTGAGGCCGCGCCGGATAAAGATCTTGCGGCGCGCGTTTTCCACAAGGACCAGGCAGTCGTTGGCCGGCCGAACGTCGAGCCGCGTCTGGCCCCGCGCCAGCCGCTCGATCCTGATCGGCTCCTGTTTTATCAGGGAAACGACCTCAAAAAGCGCCGCCCGGTGGTTCTCGACGCCTTGGCTGTCGTCGATCAGAAACTGCGATGTGCTCCAGTCGGAGTCGGTGGCGATGACGGCGGTGAGCGCCCGGTGGCCGAGCTGGTAGGTCGCCTTGGGATTCGACCGCACCCGCAGCCCGTGCCGGTTGGCGTAGGCGTGTGCTTCACAGATCGCCGGCAGGTCGTCGGCCACGCCGTCGCCGACAGCCCCGAACGCCTCGTAGGTGACCACGCTCTCCGCCGCGCGATTTCCCGCAGGCTCGTCGGCGAGCGCCGCAATCTCGTACCCAGCTAAGAACACCCCCAACAGTCCCCATGCCCCAATCATTTTCATAGTGGGTAAAAGAGTGCAAGAATCGGCCCGGAATGTCAATCACGCACGTGGGTGGACACGCTGGGCGATACAGAAACACCGTGGGCCGGTCTACTTGTGCGCCTTGTGGTTTTGCGAGAACCACTTTCGGATCACCTGCTGGCGTGACGGCGGGGTTGCCGCCGGCTGCTGATCGGCCTCGACATCGCTGTGCTCAAGGCTCCAGCCCGACCACTCGCGGAAGGCGTGATAGGACCAGTCCCAGCCGTACTCCTCGAAGATGGCCGTGACGTCTGACAGATACCGATCGGCGCCTTCCCCCCAGCGGATCGCGCTGAATTCGCCGATATAGATCGGGAGGTTGTAGGCCAACTGAAAGTCGCGAACGGGTTGCAAATGCCGGCGTAACGCGTCTTGATCATACGCGGCACCTTGGATGACCCCGGGATAGGCCCAGCGCTCCTTGTCGCCGTGCACGCCCTGATGCGTGAACGCGTGCGGACGGTACATGTGGGCCTGGTAAACGATGCCAGGCATAGCCATCGGTTTGACGAAATTGAAGCCCTCGGGATCGTCCCATTGGTCAACCTCAACGATGATGGCGGTGTCCGGGTCGATCTCCCGGATCGCGCGTGCCGCGCGCTCCTGAAGCGCCCAGTAGTTGTCGCACCCCTCCGGCGACGGTCTGTTCTGGCAGGGCTCGTTGATCAGGTCGTAGCCCCAGACAGCCGGACGCCCCTTGTAGCGCGCGGCGATGTGCTGCCAGACCTCGATAAAGAAATCGGCGTATTCCGGCTCGTAGAACATCCGCATGCTCTTGTCTTCAAACCGTCCCCCCGGCGGCGTGTGCAGGTCGATGCAGACCAAAATGCCGCGCTGCTTGCAATCGGCCAGAATCTTATCCAGCGTGTCCAGACTCGTGTCGATCCACCGCAGGAACTCGGCCTTGTCGCGGTTGACGTCGCCAACCTTGTCCCAATTCCGGTTCATTTGGTAACGCACCAGATTCGCCCCCCAGTCGCTCAGTGTCTTCAGCGCGTCGGGATTGTACTCCTGGCGGATCATGGCGCCGCGCAGGCGATCGACCTTGTCGTGCCCGGCCGACACCTTCGGCGGATTCTGCAGCGGTGCCGGGTGCTTCACGCGCTGCCGCGGATCCAGGTAGATCCTCAGGTTGTCGACCCAGATCGTGCCCGCGCTGTCCTGTAGGCCAAGGGTCAGATGCGACGCGTCGATGTCCTCTGGGACGTCGACGATGGCCGACCGCGTCGTCCAGTCGCTGGTACCGGTCGGGCATCCGACATTGCACCAGTGCTGACCCGACATCGGCGTGGTAAAGCAGAGCATGCACTTCACGCCGTTCCAGCGGTCCGGCGGGACGGAGACGCCCTCTTGCCGGATGTCGGCCTGCCAAATGATGCGTTTTCCCGCGTAGGGCTTCAGATCGAACGGCGCGTTCACTCCGACCGACCCCGCCTTTATGCCCGGAGCGGGCGCGGGGTTTTCGATCTTCAGCACGATCCCGCGGCCCGCAGCCTCAGCCCATTTGGCGTGTGCATGGAGCTGAAAATTCGTCCGCGCCGTGTCCGTATCGAACGTGTTCGAATAGACCGGCTCCCGGACCGCCCCGGCCAGCGCGCCGAACACCGCGCCGCCAACCAGAAAGAACGTACCCCGGAACGAACTGAAAAGACGAATGGACATCATGAATGATTTCCTCGTTGCGTGAATCGATTTCCCCCGAAGGTCTCGCCTAGACAGGCCTTATTTTCAATCCGTCTCGATCATTCCCTATTTCTTCGTCTGTGTCAATCTCCGCCTTCGGTCTCGTGCGGTGAAGGAAGGGCAATCGGATTTCCGGTCTCATAGTACAATACCGTGGGCGAAGCCCACGGAAGTTATACCCGCTGAATCTGGATCATTACTTTTGAGACGCCACGCTAGTCGGTGCGGTGGTCGGGTGATATACTTTCTGAATCGATGCGTCGAGGGCATAGCCGTGGACGCGGTTTCTTAAAAAAGGGAAATGACATGAACGTGTTTAGAATGGCGTTGGTAGCCGCTTTGACGGCGACCGCCGGCTGGGCGGAGTCGCTGCTGCGGTCGAACGACCGCATCATTTTCGTCGGTGACAGCATCACGGCGCAGGCCGTGGGGGGGGCGCAGGGGTACTACCATCAGTTCACGAATGCGTTGCATACCGTCTATCCCGCTTACCGTAACGAGGTCATCGGTCTCGGCTTCTCCGGCAACACACTTTTCGACTGGAAGGACAATCTGGAGGTCAAAAGTCGCACGCAGTCCGTGCCGGCCAATAACGGCGGCTTTGATGTTCAGACCGCGTTTGCCAAGCACTGCGACATCGTCTTTATCCTGCTCGGCATGAATGATATTCTGCGGCCGACAATGTTGGATGACGAGGCGGTTTTGCTGACGTGGAAAGAGAAATACCGTGAACTGGTCAAGGCGATTCGCGAGCGCGTCACGCCGCGCGAAATCGTTCTGTGTGAGATCACGCCGCTGACCGAGGATCCGCTTTCGCCGAAAAATCGCGTGCGCGACCGGATGACTCAGCTCGCAGGCGAACTCGCCAAGGAAGAGCGGTGCCGCACCGCCGCGACCGGTGCGTCGGTCTTCGATGTGGTGGCGCGCTGCCGCAAGGTCAAGCAGGACTTCCACGTGGTGCCGGACACGGTGCATCCGCAGCAGCCGCTGGGACACGCCGCCATCCTCCGGGGCATGGTCTCGGCGCTACAGGATGACCTTCTGGTCGCGACGCTCAACGCCAAGATCGATGCGGAGGTCGCCAAACTTACGCCTGCCAAGCCGACAGTGACCACGTGGTTCAAGCCGCAGCCCGGTTGCCCTGCTGAGCGTGCGGAACAAGTCTACCACGTGACCTGCTTCTGGAACGATGGCATCGAAGTCAAGTCGCCGCGGGTTCCGACCTTCTCTCTGGAACTGCCGGAAGGATGGGTGGTGGCTGAATCTCCAGTAACGAAGACATCTGCAACCTTTACGATTCGCGGTACTCCAGATCGGCTTCAGACCCCGGTGACGGTCATCGCGAAGGTGGGAGAGGAGAGGGTTCGCCAGACCGTGCAGATCCCGGCGCCGTGGCGCGTGGTTTGTGGGCCGGCCAACGGCGGCGCATGGGGGGGGAGGTCGGGCTATCAGCCGACCAACAGCGTGCCGTTCATGGAGGCCGAGCTGGTCTCCGGCAAGCATTTTCTGGAACCGTTCACGGACGGGAAGAAAACATACGGCTGGCAGGTGAATACGCCATGCGTTGACTACACCGCTGGAGATGATCCCAACTCCGTTGTGCCCTATAGTCTCACCTTCGGTAGCCCGAACGACGTGCTGTATGCCGTGCGCTGGATCTACAGCGCCAAAGACCGGCCGGTCCAACTCCAGTTGACGCATCGCACCTTCTCAGCCACGCTGGGCTTTGTGCTTTGGATGAACGGGGCGCGGGTCATGACCGCCGACCTGAACCGCAGCGGCAAGAACAAGGAGACCGGTTCTGCCACGCTCAAGCAGGGCTGGAATTGCCTGCTGGTCCGCAACGACCACCTGCAGTGGCAGCGGCAGTTCGCTTGCGCGCTGCTGCCGGTGGAGGGCGACAATCTGGACGACCTGCGGTATTCGATTCTGCTGCGATAATGGGATAAAGAATGTGCTGGTTATCGTTCACGTCACCCTACGGCGAGGAGGCGCGCGATGAAAACAATGGTGCTGGAAAGGGTCGGACAAAAACTGGAACGTCGCGATGTGCCGGTGCCGATACCGGGGGTGGGACAGGCTCTCGTCAGAGTTGCGGCGTGTGCTGTCTGCCGTACCGATCTGCATATCGTGGATGGCGAACTCACGGAACCGAAATTGCCGCTCGTGCCAGGGCACGAAATCGTGGGCGTGGTTAAGGAGACCGGTCCCGGCTGCACAAGGGTGAAGGTCGGCGACCGTATCGGCATCCCGTGGCTTGGCTGGACGTGTGGGACTTGCGACGATTGCCTGGGCGGACGGGAGAACCTCTGTGAGTTGGCGAAGTTCACGGGCTATACGCTCGACGGCGGCTATGCCGAATATTGCGTGGCCGATGAGCGCTACTGCTTCATGATTCCGGAAGGCTGGACCTCGGAACATGCCGCGCCGCTGCTGTGCGCGGGGCTGATCGGCTACCGCGCTTATCGTATGGCCTCGGAGGCGCGGCGGCTTGGCTTCTACGGTTTCGGTGCGGCGGCGCACCTGCTGGCGCAGCTTGCGGTGGCGCAGGGGCGTGAGGTCTACGCCTTTACGCGCACGGGGGATTACGAGGCGCAAGCGTTCGCGCGCAGCCTGGGTTGCGTGTGGGCGGGGAACAGCGAAGAGCGTCCGCCGCATGTGTTGGACGCGGCGCTGATTTTCGCGCCGGCAGGGGAACTTGTGCCGACTGCTCTGTCGCAGGTTCGTCCGGGCGGCAGGGTGGTGTGCGCGGGCATCCACATGTCGGACATCCCCTCGTTCCCGTACAGTTTGCTGTGGAAGGAGCGGTGTTTGCAATCGGTCGCTAATCTGACTCGTGCGGACGGCGTGGCCTTCTTCGAGGCGATTGACGGCATACGCATGGAGACGCATATCACGACGTATGCGCTGGAAAGGGCCAACGAGGCGCTGGATGATTTGAGGACGGGAAAGGTGGTCGGCGCGGCGGTGTTGAAGGTGCGCGATTAAAAACGTGGAGTTTGATGAAGGCAAGGATATATTCCGCTGCGGAGCCAATAACTTGCTGATTGGAGCGTTCAAGCGGACATGAAAAAGACACTTGGATGGGCGGTGGCGATGGCAGTGGCGGGGTTAGCACAGGCTCAACTGCCCCATATGGGCAAAGCGTCTCTTCCGGAAGGCGTGAAGGCGTTCCGCGATCTGGCGTATGTCGAGAACGGTCACGCGCGTCAGAAATTGGATCTCTACGTTCCGGAGAAGACGGAGAAGCCCGTGCCGGTGATTATCTGGGTCCATGGCGGAGGTTGGCAGAACGGCAGTAAGGATGGCTGCCCGCCTTTGCGCCAGGGATTTGTTCAACGCGGATACGCCGTCGCCAGCCTCGACTATCGGTTGAGCGGAGATGCGATCTTTCCTGTGCAGATCGAGGATTGCAAGGCGGGTATTCGGTGGCTGCGTGCGCACGCCAAGGAGTACGGGATCGACCCTGACCGCTTCGGCGTGTGGGGAAGTTCGGCGGGCGGACATCTGGTGGCCTTGCTGGGCACAAGCGGCGACGAGAAAGCTTTTGATGTCGGACCCAACCTGAACGTGTCGAGTCGCGTGCAGGCGGTATGCGACTATTACGGGCCGACGGACCTGACGCAGATGGATGCCCGAGCGGTGTCGGGTGCCAGACTCAAACACAACGACCCCAAGTCTCCGGAGGCGTGTCTGCTCGGCGGGCCGGTTCAAGAGAACAAGGAGAAAGCCGCACGCGCGAATCCGATTACCTATGTGTCCACGAACGCGTTGCCGCCGTTCCTGATCGTACACGGTGATGCTGATCCCGTGGTGCCGTTTCACCAAAGCGAGTTGCTCTTTGATGCGCTTAAGAGAAACGGAGCCCCCGTTCATTTTCATTGCATCAAAGGTGCGGAACACGGTAAGGGCTTTGGCGGTAAAGAGATCGGGGAGATGGTCAATGTTTTCTTCGACCGTTGGCTGGTATCATCGGGCAAGGGAGTACCCGTTGCAGAGGCCAAAAAGACGGAAAGCATGGCTGTTGTCGAGGAGAAGATGGGTGGTGAAGCCCGGAATCGTCAAGGGATCGATCGGCCACAAGGCCGTCCGCGCATCACGTTTGATCAGGTGAAGGCCCGAGAGGATGTGAATGGCGACGGGCGTGTTACGCGCGAGGAGTTCAAGGGCCCTCAACAGCTCTTCCAGCGGCTCGACCGCACCGGCGATGGTGTTCTGACGAAAGAGGATTTCGAGGAGATGCAGTAGTCTCGTTCGAATCGGATATCCCGCCCCTCCCCCAAATGCAGTATGTAGATCCTCTCTGTCGTCCCGTTCCGTGCTCAAAACGGAGTGGACGGGGTGAGCGTATTATTCTATTGTGACAGGCACTTGGGGTTTAACCGGTTATAAAAAGTGGCAATTCGACAAAAACAGTGGGTGATAAGTTCGAGTTGTTGCGATTCGAGTAAGGGCCCGTCAGCATGTTACGCGTCATACGGAATGTCTGTAATAGCGGATACGACTTTGGCTGGAAGCATTTTCTGCCTGTGCCGGTCCCTGCCCGTCGCTTTCAGAGAGGCGACGCCAAAGTCCGGACGGGAGTCCGCCGCCGGAGCGGGCGCGTGACAGGCGCGGGCGGCGAGGCGTCGGAGGCGAGGAATGCGGGGGTGTGTCTGCGGGCGGGATGGCGGTTGCGCCGCCCGTCCGCAGGCGCGCCTTCCGCGTCCGCAGCCCGACGACTCCGCCGGACGCGCCCGAACGCGGAGCGCAGGCGGGGTGCTTCCGAAGGACGAGAACAGGTCTCCCGGCAGAGCGCCCAGCCGGTCCAGGCCGGCAGACGTGCCCTGGCCACCCACAGATTATGACGAAGTGCCAAAAAAGATTTCCGGGAGTAACGATGCGAGTTCTGATAGGCGTCTCTGTTGCGATGAGTGCCGTTGCGGTGTGTGCGGAAAACCTGCTCGACAATCCGAGTTTCGAAAAGGCAGACGGCGAACGGATCACCAACTGGGAGTGGAGCGGCGGGGCGGCGAACGCGACCTGCGTAAGCGATGCGGCGGAGGCGCGCTCGGGAAAGGCCTCGGTGCGCATCAAAAACCCGTCGCCTGGTAAGCCAAATGTTTTCGGCACTCTGACCCAGACTGTCCGTGTTCGTGCCAACCAGCGCTACACGCTCTCCTGTTATGTCAAGACCGAGAGCGGCGGACGCGCGTGGATCGGCGGCGGCCGCCAGTGGGAACACCGTTTCGGACTTCCCGCGAAGACCGAAGGCTGGCAGCGCGTGGTCGGGTCCTTCAGCACGGCGGCTGGCGAGACCCAGTTCACGGTTCGCATCAACACGGACAGCGAGACCGCCGGATTGTGGATCGACGATGTGATGCTTGAGCTTGGCGGCTCGGTGACGGTGTTCCTGTTTGAACCTCCCCTCGTTTCCGGCGAGTGCCGCCTGCAACTCGCACCCTTCGATCCTGGCGTGAACCTTGTGCCCAACACCTCGTTTGAGCAAGTTGACGCCGCGAGCCCCAAGGAATGGGTGTGGGAACCGCGCAATACGGACGCGGAGCTTGTTCTGGATACGCAGGACCCGCACTCCGGGAAAACGGCCGTCAAGATCACCAATGGCACGGCCTTCGGGGCTCATGTCTACGGCAGTCTCCGGATGGCGAAAGAAGTTCCCGTCAAACCCGGAACAAGCTACACGCTCTCTGCCTTCGTGAAGACCGGCGCGACACCTCCCGGCGCATGGATCGGCGGTGGCGAGGGCTGGCGGGTGCGCCGTGCGCTGCCTGCGACGTGGGGCCGCTGGGAGCGCGTATCCCATACCTTTGTGACCGGCGAGAAGGAATCGTCCTTTATGGTGCGTGTTGTCTCCGACCGTCCAACAGACGGAGTCTGGGTGGACGATCTCTCCCTGCGCGAGGGTGTCCGTCCCGTGCCCGGCGCGTTGGAGGGTGCGAACCTCATCGATTTTGTCGATCTTGCGCCCGCCGCGCCACCGGAAGTCCTTTATAACGGACATGCCGTCGAGACGCGTTGGGCACCGCAACGCTGGCCGAAGGACGCATGGGCCTTCTGCGGGAGCGCGTTCAAGGCAGAAGGCATCGCCACGGTCGCTGACGCCTCGCGACCCGCCCGTCTTGAAGTCAAGCTGTCCGACGCGGCAGGCAACTCCGTCGCGTGCCGGCAGGCCCGGCTTGCAGCCGGCGAACGCGCTGTATTCATCACCTTGCATGCGGACCTCGGTGACCGCGCCCCTGAGAAGCTCACGATCGCCGCCCGTCTGCTGCGCGACGACAAGTCGCTGGCCAGTCACTCCAACGAAATCAATCTGGTTTCAGCGGAACGGGTTCGTGCGAAACTCGTGCGGGTGGTCGCATCCCGTGACCGTCTGTGTCCGCAAGTCGAACGTCTGGAGCAGTGTGGGCTCGGTACCGCATCGCGCGTCACCCTGACCGTGCTGGACAATTTCATTCCGTGGGTCGAGTCCGATCTGCGCGATGATAAAGTTGACCGCGCGTGGGATACCGTCTGCCTCCTGGAGCAGATGGCGGCTCGTGAAGGGACTCGGGTCGGCGCGATCGTTTCCGGAGAGGAGTCAGATTTCTCCGTGCCCCGCTATGTGACGAGTAAGCTGGAGATTTCGCATGCGCAGACCCTCGGCACGCGCCGCTTCCCGGATGGCAAGACCGATCGTGGCCCCGTTTTTTTCACCGGTTATGGCCATTTCGGTCAGGTGCGGCGCGACATCGAGAAATTCCCTGGCTATGGCTGCAACATCTTCCAAATCGAATTCGGTCCCAGTTCGGTGTTGCCGAGCGAGACGACCGTCAGCGACCGTGCGATCAAAGAGTTCGTCGCGCTCTGCGACCGTGCCGCGCAGTCGAACGTGGCGGTCAACCTTCTGCTCAGTCCGCATTACTTTCCGCAATGGGCGCTTGAGAAATGGCCGCACCTCGGCGAGTGCCAGGGCGGCTTCTTCAAGTACTGTGTGCATGATCCGGCTGCGCGCGCGGTGCTCGAAAAGTCGCTGCGCCACGTGATTCCTCGCATCCAGGGTCATCCGGCCCTGCACTCGGTCTGTCTCAGCAACGAGCCGCTGTGCGTGGATCTCCAGCACTGTCAGGTCACTGCGAAGGCATGGCCCGCCTGGCTGGAGCGGCGGCATGGCACCGTCGCGATCCTCAACGGGCGCTGGGGCACAGCCTATGCGGACTTCGCTTCGATTCCCGTGCCGAAGCCCGAGTTTGCATCCACCCCCTCCTGTCTCGACTTCGTCAGGTTTAATTGCGAGACGTTTGCCGAGTTTCACCGCTGGATGGCCGACGTGGTTCACTCCATGGCCCCCGGTCTGCCGGTACACGCCAAAATCATGATGGGAGCCCACTTCCAGAAAAGTCTGCATGGTTTTTGGTCCATTGATCCCGAACGCTTTTCCGCTCTCAGCCAGTACAACGGCAACGATGCCTACAATATGTTTGCCAAAGACGGTGCGCTTTGGAACAACGGCTGGCGGCACTGCCAAGCGGGTTACGATTTCCAGCGCAGCATGTCCGACTTGCCGGTCTTCAACTCCGAGAACCACCTGATCGTCGACCGCGAGCTTGATGTCATCCCGCCTGCGCACCTTTATGAGGCGCTGTGGCAGAACGCGCTTCACGGGCAGAGCTCAACGACGATCTGGGTCTGGGAGCGCAGCAACGATTATGTCGGTGACACCGCGGGTTCGATCTTGCACCGTCCCGACTGCGTGGAGGCCGTGGGCCGCTGTGCCCTCGACCTCAACCGCCTCGCCCCTGAAGTCGCCGCACTCCAGAATCTTGCTCCGGCTGTGACGTTGCTGTGGAGTCCTTCTTCGGAGGTTCTCGGCAGCGACCATGATCACCACCTCGGGCTCGTCTACGAGGCAGCCAACTTTCTCGGTCAGCCGCTTGGGTTCGTGACCGAGGAGAAGCTCGCCGCTTATGCCCGCACCGGCGTGGTACCGCGTCCGCTCGCTTCGACCCGCGTTCTTATTCTGCCGCAGGTCACACATCTGCCTGACGAGGCGCGTTCGGGGCTGGACAAGCTCCGCGCCGCCGGTGTGCGGGTCGTGGTGTATGGCGACGCGCCGACAAAGAATGACTACAACCAGCTCCGTGAAGCCGGCGGGTTCGAGACGTTGCCGAAGGCGGCCGATTCCGACAAACTATTCGCGTTGCTGACGGAAAAGAGCCGAGACTGGCAGCTGCCCTCAGCATTGCAGCTCGTCGATACGTCGGGCAAGCCTGTTTTCGGCGTCGAGATCCGTTCGGCTCCCTGTGGCGGCGGACGTGTCGCCTCGGTCTGTAATCACTTGCGCGAACCCCAGACGATCACGCTGACAGGGGTTGTAAACAAGACGTTGACCGACCTCATTACCGGTAAGAGACTCGGGGCCACCTTCCTTGCGGAACCGATGATTCCGTTGCTGCTTCGAGTGAACGATTAGTAATCGTCTCGAATGAGTGAGGACATCTTGAACATGATGGCTGGGGCCTGCAAACTGACAACCTCAACAAATAACACGGTGTTTGCTTCTCGCAGAGCGCGCTGAATTCGGATGTTTGCTCTGTGGCTCCGTGAGAGATAAATGGAACTGCGGGCTCCACCCGCGTTAGTCGGGAGCCTTAATCGGATGTCTTTTTCAGACGCAGGAGCCGCGCTGGATAGTCCGTGTAGATGCGTTCCACGCCCATCGCGAGAAACGCCCGCATGGAGGCCTCGTCGTTCACCGTCCAGACGCCGACTTCGAGTCCGGTTTGGCGTATCTTGTCGGCCTTCTCTTTCGTGAGCCCTTTGTGTTGGACGACAAGGCTTTCGAACCCCTCTTCGCGCGCGGTCCGGATGTCCTGCTCGATGTCGGTAGTGGCGTTTCGATCCCAGAAGACCGGCACCGCCTTGGACTGTGTTTTGACCTGTCGCATTTTGTTGAGGCTGCCGTCGTTGAAGCCGACCCATTTCTCGGCCTTCAGTTCTCGGATGATGTCAAAGGCCGCTTGAACGCATTCGTCCTTAGGCTGGATCGAGAGACGCGTGCGGTTCTGCTTGATGATGAGCTTGAGCGCGTCGGAAAATAGTGGCATGCGGGCTGGAGGGCATTGGGCTGCGGTGAGCTTCTTATGCTTGCGGAACCCGGTCGCGACATCTACGGTCAAGAGCTCTGCGTAGGTCGAGTTGGTCACGCTCAGCGTCTTGTCGCCCGTGTGGCCGGTGTCCTTGTCATGCGAGATGACGAGCTGGCGGTCTTTTGTGAGATAGACGTCCAGTTCGATCCAGTCCGCTCCCACATCGATGGCGCTCTGAAAGGCTTCAAGCGTATTCTCCGGGCATTCCCCCGAGTTGCCGCGGTGCGCGGTGACGCCGTTGTGAAGAAAGGTGGCGGTTTCCGCGTGGCTGAGCAGTGCGGTGCAGAAGGCGAGAGAAAGAAGTGTGCGTGTCATGGCTTTTCCTTTTTCGTGAAGCAGTCGATCAGCCCGATCTCGATCACGATCTCGCGGATCAGAGGGAGAGTCGGACGACAAATCTGCAGATTGACGGAGGAGTCGGGAGCGGGTGCAAAGGCTCGGCCGTCAGGCGTGCGGAATTCGGACCAAGGCAGAACCAGGTCAGTCCACGTTTCGGGTGCCTCCGCATCGGCGTGATAGAACTCCTGCTGTCCGCGTGACATCTTATGCAGGGCGAGGGCGACCGTTTCGAAAGAGGGCTTGACGCGTAGGCGGAGCACCAGCCCGTCTTGGCCTTGAAGCTTGGCTGCGGGTAGCGGGATGTTGGCGTTGCCCCATGAACATTCGCCGGCGGGGAGCGTCACGCGAAGGAACGGCGAGTCGCTTTGGGGCGCGACGCGCTCGATCACGACCAGCGGCTTCGCGTCGGCCGGTCCTTTGCCGTCCCAGTTGGCGAGCAGGCGAGGCGCAGCGTCGGTGGAGCGCACGAGAGGTTGGCGCGCCGCGATGGCGGGCGGAGGTTCTTGCGGCCGGTGTTCGGCGCACAGGTTCTCGACATCCACATCGTCGAAGGCGTTCGTGCTTTGCCACAGATGTTTGACGGGGGTGTCGTTGACGAGCGTGAGGCTTTGAGCCCAGAGTGTGGCGGGCGTGTTGCCGAGTCCTGCGGGTGCGAATTGGAAGGCGATGTTGCCGGGGTTGACAGAGCGGTCGAAGGGCTTGCCGCTGTCGTCGCGGAACTCGGAGAAAGCGATGCGGCAGGTGGTCCAGTCCTTCGCGGCGAGCGAAAGCGGGAAGCGGTAAAAGCGCTGTGACGCGTGCAGGACGGCACTGACCTTGCGCGGCGTGCCGTCGCCCGCGTAGACCAGCTCTACGGCGTTGGCGTCGGAAACCGCGAACCCGGGCGAGTTGACGTTTGACCACGGAACACGGGGAGCGGGAGAAAAAACGCACTTCAGGGAGGGCCGGTTGAGATGTTCGTCGCGCGAAAGCGAGATGGCTCCGGGCACGCGCTCCTTGTCGGGCCAGTTGGCCCAGTAGCCGTCCGTGCCCGCTGAAAAATTCCCGATGGAACGGCGCGGGACGCAGACGCGCCAAGCCGTGAAGTCGCTGTTCAGCACGAGCGTGTTGGTCGTGCCGTTTTCGACGCAGGCGCTGAGCTGGCCGCCGGAGGCCTGTGAGAGCGGGACGCGGAAGCGGCCCCAGGCATCGGTGTGCCAGCGGCGTGAGCCGCTGGCGAGAGTGCTGTGGCGCGCGGGAATGCCGAAGGTGTCGAGCAAGAGGCCGGATGCGAGATCCCCTGAGGGCGGAGCGGTGAACCCGACGCTGTCGCGGGCGGGCTGGCGCTCGCCGGTTTCGAGGCATTCAAGCTCGGCGGCTGTGGAGGGCAGCCAGAGCGTGAAGCGGCCGTTGCGTGCGACGGCAAGTGCTCGGCCCTGCGGGTCCAGGATGTGCGTTCCATGGGCGGCTGAGCCTTCGACCGGGCGAAGGCTGTTGCCGCTGGGAAGAAGAACGAGCGCGCTGCACGTGACGGTTCCGACGTCGAGCGTGAGGCTCCCATCTTTCAGTCTCACCTTCACGGGACGCTGTTCAGGAAAATCGGGCGAGACTGCGAAGGCGCTGGCGGGTGACGGTCCGGCCCACGGCAGGGTCACGCACAGGTTCGTGTGGGGCAGCGGCCACACATCGCTTACGGAGAAGGCGTGGTTGATGATGTGGACGGCTGTACCGGCACCGGACGAGCGGGCGCGGACGGTGAGGCGGTCCTGAACGTCGGGCTGAACGGGAGTAGCACGTGAGCCGCGTAGCCAAGGTGCGAAATCGCGGTAGAAGTCGGCAAGCCGTGCGAGATAGGCGAGCGTGCCCTGGTGCGCCGAGAGATAACGGTAGCCGCGCAGGGGTAGGGCAAACTCGCCGCCGGCCGCGTAGGCTTCGGGAATGTAGGTCGCGAAAAAATGCGTTTGGTCGGAACGCGGTAGTGCGGTCAGGCGGTCGGTCTCGCCGGGCCAGTCGACGAAGAAGACGACAGGCTGGCCGGGACAGATCTCGGCGGCGTCGGCGATGAGTTTCTCGTAGTAATCGAGGTAGCTGGCGCGGCCGTCGAGGCGGTTTTTGCGAAGCGTCGGCTGTGCGCCGTTGTGGGGTTGCAGGAAGGCCACGCCGGGACGGGCTGTGCCGTTGTGGTTGTAGGTGCTGAGAAGCGTGCGGCCATATTTTTCGCGGGCGTAGCGGTCTGCGTCGGCGAGGAGGTTTAAGAAGATCGCGGCCACGGTGTCGAAGCGGAAGGTGCCTTGGGCCTTGCGGTCCCATGCGAAGCCCCATTCGCGGAAGAGCGGGTTGGACGAGGTGGCCCAGGCGCGCGGGTGACCTTGCGACGGGTTCGTCGCGAGCGGCGTGCCGTCCTTTCCGGGAGAGGTTTGCAGGTGGCGGAGATAATCGAAGGTGCGCATGGAGCCGCCGTGTTTTGAGAGGTCGATGCCGAACTGCGAGAGCCAGCGCGGGTCGTCCTCGTCCCAGTTCTGGCCTGCGCAGTATTTCCGGATCAGCCAGTCGCGGAAGGCGGCGCAGGCGTACGGGTCGTAACCTTCGGTCGGGTTCCAGTCGTAATAGCCTTCGATCTCGTCGTACCAGATGCCGATTGCGCCGGCGTCTATTTGGAGGCGCACCTCGCGTTTCAGGGTGTCGATCACCTTCGGGTTGTAGAGGCTGAGATGGTACCAGCCGCCGCTGTCGGCGTAGCGGCAGTGGAAAGGCTGGCCGTCGGTGCCGTGGCAGGAGAAGTCGCGGAAAGTCGCTTCGTCCATTCCGTTCTCGCCGGGGTAGAGTGCGGCGAGGGTGATGCCGCCCTGCAACAGGATGCCCTTGTCGCGGCAAGCTTGGGCGAGCGGGGCGTAGGACTGCCAGTCGGGGGTGTTGTGCCACTTGAACCAGCCGCGACACACGAAGTCGGGATGGACGCGTGAGAGAAGTTCAACGTCCTGCCGGTTGAATACCGGCTCGTAGACCGCAAAGACTCGCACCTCGGCGATGGATGGCGCGGACGGCTCGGCCAGAAGAAGCGAGGCAACGGTTGCCGCGAAGATCCAGACGGCTGGCCGACAGGTTAACGACATGACGTATTTACCCCTTGAGTTATTGGCAAAACAGTAGCACAGGATAAAAGCTGAGGTCAACGGTCGGGGGCGCAACCACGTTGCATTGACTTGGGTCAAGCGGCGGATGCCAGCCACAGGGA
>JAEAMG010000768.1_pt1 | contig 31823 bp, 26 predicted proteins | sample 8958741 | NCBI WGS metagenome assembly JAEAMG01 (sample SAMN16933256, study PRJNA681125) | bioreactor sludge metagenome | isolation source: anaerobic bioreactor treating anionic surfactant - SDBS | place: India: Bengaluru | collected 2019-02-28 | reverse complement strand
TTGAATCGGCAGCGCGCCTGACGCAGCCTCGCTTGCGCTCGGCAGCTGCTACGGGAGGAGGCCTTGATGGGGTTGGCATTCGTAGCAGCTGCCGAGCCCCGGCGAGGCTGCGTCGGCCGCGACTCGAGCTTGAATCGGCAGCGCGCCTGACGCAGCCTCGCCAAGGCTCGACAGCTGCTACGCGTTATCCTACTGAAGTTGTGTAGATACTTATGCTCATCGGGGGCAAGTCGAATCGTCGCACCGCCCCTCCCACATTTGGACCCTTGTACACCTCAAAAGGCCAATTTGTAGCCGATGGTCATCAGCATGATCGCCAGGCACGGGCGCAATACGCCGTCCGGGACTTTGCCGGTCATGTGGCTGCCGAAGTAAATGCCCGGCAGCGACCCCATCAACAGAAAGCCCAGCAAGTGCCAGTCCATATTGCCCATGCCGGCATGGCCCAGGCCCGCCACCAGGGTCAGGGGCACGGCGTGGGCGATCTCGGTGCCGACCAGGCGGCGCGTGGCCAGGAACGGGTAGAGGATAAACAACGCGACCGTGCCGAGGGCGCCGGCGCCGATGGAGGTGAGCGCCACCATGGTCCCCAGCACCGCCCCGGTCACGACGGTCAACGCATTCAGGTTGCGCGGGTTCATATGGTAGTGATCGCCCGCGTGACGCTGGGCGAACGCCAACAGGCGTTGCTTGAACAGGATCGCCAGGGCGGTCAGCAGCAGCACCACGCCGAGGGCCTGCTTGATCACCGCGTTCATGGCGCTGGGGTCGGTGTGCAGGCTGGCGAGGAACCACAGGGTCAGCAATACCGCAGGCACACTGCCCAGGGTCAGCCAGCCGGTGATGGTCCAGTCGATGTTCTTGTTCTTGCTGTGTACCAACACGCCACCGGATTTGGTGATGGCCGCGTACAACAGGTCAGTGCCCACGGCCGTGGCCGGGTTGATGCCGAACCACAACAGGATCGGGGTCATCAACGAGCCCCCGCCTACACCGGTCATGCCCACGATAAAACCAACGATCAGGCCCGCAATTACAAAACCAAAGTTACCCACTTCCATCAAAGCTACCTGCGGCCTTATAAAATTCTGGCCGCAGGATAGCGATTTTTCTTATAACGACTTATATCAATATGATCTGACTTTATGCCTTTTCTGGCAGTCGGCGACAGACATACGCTTGGGTCTGATAAGGAAACGCCACCGTGTCGCGGTCTTTCAGTGCCGGGTGGGTGGCGATCAAGCCACGTAACTGCTCGGTCACAAGGGCTTTTTCAGCCTCGGGCAACGCGGCAATAAAGCTCACGGAGAGGACGCGATCCATGATCACTTCCTGTGGGCTACCTACGTGGGTGTAGGGGAAACACGTCATTTCGGGGTCGGAAAAGTACTTGCCGTTGAACGCTTCGCGCCAACGCCCGGAGTGAAAACGCGGGGTATCACCCTCGTAGGGCGTAATGATCGCGGTGATCGCCGCCACCCAGTCCACCGATTCATCGCGCACGTTCCACACCAGCCCAAGGCGCCCATCGGGCTTGAGTACGCGATGGATTTCCGCCAGCGCGGCCTGGGTGGAGAACCAGTGGAAGGCTTGCGCGCAGACCACCGCGTCAGCGCTGGCGGTTTCCAGGGGGATGGCTTCGGCGGTGCCGTTGACCAAGCGCACATCCGGCAGCAGGCGGGTCAACTGCGCGCCCATGGCCTGCACCGGTTCGACGGCGATCAACGTGGGCGCCAGGGTGCTGAGCAGCCGCGTGAACTTGCCGGTGCCGGCGCCCAGGTCGATCACCAATGAGTGCGCATCGACGCCGAGTACATCCGTGAGCCAGCCGGTGAGCTGCCTGGGATAATTCGGCCGGCCTTGGGCGTAGGTGACGGCCTGGGTAGAGAAACCTTGTTGAGCAGACGCGTGAACACCAGTCATTGCCAATCTCTCCTCGGGTAAAGCGGGGGCACAGTGTGCGCCTTCCGAGGGGGATTTTCTAATCGGCAGCAGTGGGCAACCACACCCGAAAGCGTGCGCCGCCCAACGGCGAGGCCAATGCGGTCAGGGTGCCGCCCTGGGCTTCCATGGCGCGCCGGCTGATGGCCAGGCCCAGGCCAAAGCCGCCCGTGGCGCGGTCGCGGCTGCGGTCGAGGCGGTAGAACGGTTCGAAGATGCGCTCGCGCTGGTCCAGCGGAATGCCAATGCCGTCGTCATCCACCCAGATTTCACAGCCCTTGGGGCAGACCTTGACGCCCACCTGAATGCGCTTGTCGCAGTAACGCGTGGCATTGCGCAACAGGTTTTGCAAGGCGCGGGCGGTGAGGCGTGGGTCGAGGCTGAAACGCTCCACGGTGCAATCGAGTGCCACATCGATAACGATCTCGGGGTTTTCCAGTTCGTCATCGACGCTGCCCAGCACGCTGTCGATAAATTCATCGAGCACCACTTCGACCCGCTCCGGCAATTGCGCCGGGTTTTGCAGGCGGCTGTAGGACAGCAACTCCAACACCAACTCGTCCAGCTCACGAATATGCGCAACCAGGCCGTGCAGGCGCTCGCGGCTGGCCTCTGGCAAGTCCTCCGAGAGCGCCAGGGCCAGGCCGAAATCCAGGCGCGTGAGCGGTGTGCGCAGCTCATGGGAGACCGCATTGAGCAAGTCGCGCTGCTGGTTGAGCAGGTGTTCGATGTCGTCGGCCATAGTATCGAACACCGCCGCCAGGCTGCCGATGTTGGAGCTGGTCGGGATGTGGGTGCGCTCGGCCAGGTTGCCCTTGCCCAGCTGCGTGGCGGTGCTTTTCAGGCGTTCGAGATCGCGCCAGTGCGGGCGCAGCCAGAACAGCAGGCAGGCCAGTAACGCCGCACCGATCAGCACGTTCATCGACCAGTACAACAGGTTCATGTCCAGCGGGTCCGGCGGAACGGTGAGCTTGACCACGAACTGGTCGTTAAGCGGCGAACTGATGTCTTCCATCCAGCCCCACTCCCCCAGGTGAATCACGGGTTTGCCCTGCTCCAGCAGTTTCGCTTCCTGCGCGCTGTAGCTGGCGTCCTGGCGCAACAGCAATTGCACTTTAAGGGGCGCGAAGTCACGTCCCAGTTGCTCGGTCACCTGGGACCAGCGCTCCACCGGCGCGCGCAGGTACTGCTTGACGATCAGCTTCTGCATGCCCCGGGACTGCTCGACGTTGTAGTCCAGGTAGCGGTGTTCGAACAGTTGGATCACCAGCTTGGGAATCAGGAAGATCGCCGCGCTGTAGGTGACGATGGTGATCAGGTAAAGGCGTAGCAGCACACGAAACATCGATCAGCATTCCCACTCGGAACGGCTGAACAGGTAGCCCTTGCCCCACACGGTCTTGATCTTGCGCGCCTCACCGGCGTGGTCGTCGAACTTGCGGCGCAGCTTGGAGATGGCCACGTCCACCGAACGGTCGGTGCCGTTGAACTCGATACCGCGCAGGCGTTGCAGGATCTGGTCGCGGCTGAGCACCTCGCCGGCATGCCGGGCCAGCACCACCAGCAGGTTGTATTCGCCGCTCGACAACTCCACCGCCTGCTCGCGCCAGGTCACGGTGCGTTCCGACAGGTCGATGCACAGGTTGCCCATCAGGATCTGGTCGCTGGCCACCTGGGGCTCGGACAGACTGCTGCGCCGCAGCAAGGTGCGCACCCGCGCCAGCAGCACCCGCGGCTCACAGGGTTTGGTGACATAGTCGTCGGCGCCCATTTCCAGGCCCAGCACCTGGTCGTGGCTGTCGTCGCGGGCGGTGAGCATCAGGATCGGCAGGCCCGCCGAGTCGGCGCGCAGCAGGCGGCACACTTGCAGGCCGTCGAGGCCGGGCAGCATCAGGTCGAGGATCACCAGGTCCGGCGGGTTGAGGCGCGCGCGTTCGCGGACGTGGTCGCCACGGCTGAGCACGCTGACGTGGTAGCCATTGCGCTCCAGGTAGCTGGCAATCAGCTCGGAGAGTGCAGAGTCGTCTTCCACCAGGAGGATGTTGGGCATGAAGGTGTTTCCAGAAAATACAGTGATGTGTCGTACACAAATCCAATGTGGGAGGAGGCTTGCCCCCTCCCACATTGGATCTTCAGTGTTTGCAGGATTGTGCAAGGATATACGCCCTCGGCGCCCCGCGCGCCGCACCTTACATTTCTTCACAGACGACCTACACAGCTTCACAGCACCACGGCGCAGGTGCCCTTAGGATGCGCCAGTCAATATTGGGATAAGAGCATGTCGAAGAATCTGTTTGCGCCATTTTGCCTGTTGGCCCTGACGCTGGCCCTGAGTGCCTGTGACAACTCCGCCGACGAAGCGCCGCAAATGCCCCTGGCCAAAGTGCGCATCGAAACCCTTGAAGCCAAGCCCCTCTCCATCACCAGCGAGTTGAGCGGCCGCATCGCCGCGCCGCGCATCGCCGAAGTGCGCGCACGGGTGGCCGGGGTGGTGATGCAACGGGTCTTCAAGGAAGGCCATGACGTCAAACAGGGCGATGTGTTGTTTCGCATCGACCCGGCACCGTTCAAGGCTGACCTGGACAGCGCCCAGGCCAACCTGAGCAAGGCCGAGGCCAATGCGTTCCAGGCGCGCCTGCAAGAGCAGCGCTACAGCCAGCTGGTGGAAGGCAACGCCATCAGCGGCCAGGACTACGACAACGCCCGCGCCAACCTGCGCCAGACCAACGCCGAAGTCGCCGCCAACAAGGCCGCCGTCGAGCGCGCCAGGTTAAACCTGGGCTACGCCACCGTGACCGCGCCGATTTCCGGGCGCATCGGCCGCGCCCTGGTGACCGAAGGGGCACTGGTGGGCCAGAACGAAGCCACGCCCTTGGCGATCATCCAGCAACTGGACCCGATCCACGCCGACCTCACCCAGTCCACCCGCGAGCTCAACGACCTGCGCCGCGCCTTCCGCGCCGGCAGCCTGAAGCAGGTCGGCCAGGACCAGGCCAAGGCCACGTTGATCCAGGACGATGGCAGCCTCTACCCGCTGCCGGGCAAGTTGCTGTTCGCCGAGATCAGCGTCGACCCGGGCACCGGGCAGATCATCCTGCGCAGCGAGTTCCCCAATCCGGACCTCGACCTGTTGCCCGGCAGCTTCGTGCGGGTACGCCTGGAGCAAGCCGTCGACAAACAAGGCATCAGCGTGCCGCAACGCGCCATCACCCGCGACAGCGCCGGCATCCCCATGGTGCTGCTGCTCGACGCCGAGCAGACCGTCAGCCAGCAGCCAGTAGAACTGGGCGCGGTAATCAATGACCGCTGGGTGGTCAGCCACGGCCTCAAGCCCGGCGACCGTATCGTCGTCGAAGGCCTGCAGCACGCGCGCCCCGGTGAAAAAGTCGAGGTTGATGACAGCCCGACGCCCCTCGCCCCGGCTTCCGGCCAATAAGGATCATTGACAATGCCGCAGTTCTTTATTGATCGCCCGATCTTCGCCTGGGTGGTCGCCCTGTTTATCCTGCTGGCCGGTTTGCTGGCCATCCCGCAGTTGCCGGTGGCGCAGTACCCCAACGTTGCGCCGCCGAAGGTGGAAATCTACGCGGTGTACCCGGGCGCCTCGGCCCAGACCCTGGATGAAAGTGTGGTCAGCCTGATCGAGCAGGAGCTCAACGGCGCCGATCACCTGCTGTATTTCGAATCCCAGAGCAGCCTCGGCTCGGCGACGATTACCGCCACGTTCCAACCCGGCACCCACCCGGAAATGGCCCAGGTCGATGTGCAAAACCGCCTCAAGGCGGTGGAGCCACGCCTGCCCCAAGCGGTGACCCAGCAAGGTTTGCAGGTGGAGAAAGTCTCCGCCGGCTTCCTGCTGCTGGTCACCCTCACCTCCAGTGACGGCAAGCTCGACGACGTGGCGCTCAGCGATTACCTGGCGCGCAACGTGATGAACGAACTCAAGCGCCTGGACGGGGTGGGCAAGGCGCAGTTGTATGGCGCCGAACGCGCCATGCGCATCTGGATCGACCCGCAGAAGCTGATCGGCTTCAACCTCACGCCGGCCGATGTGAATGCCGCGATCAGCGCGCAAAACGCCCAGGTCTCGGCCGGCAGCATCGGCGATTTGCCGGGCACCAAGACCCAGGAAATCACCGCCGCGATCCTGGTCAAGGGCCAGCTGTCCACGCCGGCGGAATTCGCCGACATCGTGCTCAAGGCCAACCCGGACGGTTCCACCGTACGCATCGGCGATGTGGCGCGGGTAGAAGTGGGCAGCCAGGAATACCAGTTCTCCACACGCCTGAACGGCAAGCCGTCCACCGCCGTCAGCGTGCAACTGGCGCCGGGCGCCAATGCGCTGAACACCGCGACCCTGGTGCGGGCGAAGATGGACGAACTGTCGCGCTATTTCCCGGCCAATGTGGAATACAAGATCCCGTACGACACCTCGCCGTTCGTCAAGGTCTCGATCACCAAGGTGGTCTATACCCTGCTCGAAGCGATGGCGCTGGTGTTTGCGGTGATGTTCCTGTTCCTGCAGAACGTGCGCTACACGCTGATCCCGACGCTGGTGGTGCCGATTGCGCTGATGGGCACCTTCGCCACCATGCTGTTGCTGGGCTTCTCGATCAACGTGCTGACCATGTTCGGCATGGTGCTGGCCATCGGCATCCTGGTGGACGACGCCATCGTGGTAGTGGAGAACGTCGAACGGATCATGGTCACCGAGGGCCTGTCGCCCAAGGACGCGACGAAGAAAGCCATGGGCCAGATCACCGGCGCCATCGTCGGCATTACCCTGGTGCTGGTCGCGGTGTTCCTGCCGATGGCCTTCATGGCAGGCTCGGTGGGGGTGATCTACCAGCAGTTCTCGCTGTCGATGGCCACCTCGATCCTGTTCTCGGCCTTCCTCGCCCTGACCTTGACTCCAGCCCTGTGCGCCACCCTGCTCAAACCGATCGCCAAGGGCGAGCACCATGCCAAGGGCGGGTTCTTCGGCTGGTTCAACAAACGCTTCGAGCAACTCAGCGACCGCTACGAAGGTTGGGTGGCCTATGCGCTCAAGCGTAGCGGGCGATACCTGCTGATCTACCTGGTATTGCTGGTGGGCCTGGGGCTGATGTTCAGTCGCCTGCCCTCCTCGTTCCTGCCGGTGGAAGACCAGGGCTACACCATCACCGACATCCAACTGCCCCCCGGCGCGAGCAAGAACCGCACGGTGCAGGTGGCCGAGCAGATCGAAGCGCACAACGCCGGGGAGCCAGGGGTGGGTGACACCACCATGATCATGGGTTTCAGCTTCTCCGGCTCCGGGCAAAACGCCGCGCTGGCGTTTACTACGCTCAAGGACTGGTCGGAACGCGGCAGCGATGACTCCGCCGCCTCGATTGCCGACCGCGCCAACATGGCCTTCAGCGAGCTCAAGGACGCGATCGCCTATGCGGTCCTGCCGCCTCCCGTGGATGGCCTGGGCACCTCCAGCGGTTTCGAGTTCCGCCTGCAGGATCGCGGCGGTGTTGGCCATGCGGCGTTGATGGCGGCACGTACCGAGTTGCTCGACGCCGCCGGAAAAAGCCCGATCCTGACCAACGTGCGCGAAAGCGCCCTGGCCGAGGCGCCGCAAGTGCAGCTGGAAGTCGACCGCAAGCAGGCCAACGCGCTGGGCGTTTCGTTTGCCGATGTCGGCAACGTGCTGTCTTCGGCCATCGGCTCGGCCTATATCAACGACTTCCCCAACCAGGGCCGCATGCAGCGCGTGGTGGTGCAGGCCGAAGGTGACCAGCGCAGCCAGGTGGCGGATTTGATGAAGATCCACGTGCGCAACAAGGATGGAAAGATGGTCCCGCTGTCGGCGTTTGTCGAAGCCAAATGGACCCAGGGCCCGGCGCAACTGACGCGGTATAACGGCTACCCCGCCATCGCCATTTCCGGCGAGGCGGCACCGGGGCATAGCACCGGCGAGGCGATGGAAGAAATCCAGCGCCTGGTCAGCCAACTGCCGGCGGGCCTGGGCCAGGAGTGGACTGGGTTGTCGTTGCAGGAACGTTTGTCCGGCTCCCAGGCCCCAATCCTGTTGGGCCTGTCGCTGCTGATCGTGTTCCTGTGCCTGGCGGCGCTGTATGAAAGCTGGTCGATCCCGACTTCAGTGCTGCTGGTGGTGCCGCTGGGCGTGCTCGGTGCGGTGCTGGCGGTGACCTTGAGGGGCATGCCCAACGATGTGTTCTTCAAGGTCGGCCTGATCACCATCATCGGCTTGTCGGCGAAGAACGCGATCCTGATCATCGAGTTCGCCAAGGACCTGTATGACCAGGGCGAAGACCTGATCGACGCCACCCTGAAAGCCGCACGCCTCAGGTTGCGACCGATCATCATGACCTCGCTGGCGTTTATCCTCGGCGTGGTGCCTCTGGCGATTGCCACCGGTGCCAGTTCGGCGAGCCAGCAGGCGATTGGTACCGGGGTGATCGGAGGAATGATCACGGCGACGTTGGCGGTGGTGTTTGTGCCGGTGTTCTTTGTGGTGGTCATGAAACTGGTGCGCAAAAAACGCTAAGGCTTTTTGGGGGACACTCTAACTGTGGCGAGCGGGCTTGCCCCGCGTTGGGCTGCGCAGCAGCCCCAATAAGAGCGCTGCAGTGTGCCAGGCAGGTCCGGGGTTATGTTTTGGGGCTGCTGCGCAGCCCAACGCGGGGCGAGCCCGCTCGCCACAAAAAATGCGCTAAGGTGCTCACATGTAACCATCTGTGAGCTGCCATGCCCTTCCTCGCCCGCACCCACCCTCGCCTCTCCGCCGCCGCCGTGCTCGGCCTTGCCGTAGGCATCCTGATACCGGCCGAAACGCTCGTGAGCAAGATCCTCATCGGCTGGAACGCTGGAGTCTGGACTTACCTGGTGCTGATGCTGTGGCTGACCAGCCGCGCCAGGGCCGACGATGTAAAGCGCATCGCCGAAATCGAGGACGAAAACGCCGGGCTGGTGCTGTTCACCGTGTGCATCGCCGCTATCGCGAGCCTGGCCACCATCACCTTCGAACTGGTGGGCAGTAAAGACCTGGTCACTTCCGAGCGCCTGCTGCACTACGGCGTTACCGGGCTGACGGTGATCGGTTCATGGCTGTTGATCGGGGTTATTTTCAGCGTGCATTACGCCCGCCTCTACTACACCTGGGATGGCAAGGAGCCGGCGTTGCGTTTTGCCGAAGGGCTGTTGACGCCTAACTACTGGGACTTCCTGTATTTCTCCTTCACCATCGGCGTGGCGGTGCAAACCTCTGACGTCGGCGTCGCCACCCGGGGCATGCGCAAGGTGGTGCTGGGTCAGTCGCTGATCGGTTTTCTGTTCAACACGGCCATCCTGGGGTTCTCGATCAACATCGCCGCCGGGCTGTTCGGCTAGGCTGCACAAACCTTCTAGACGCTCAGGTGTCGGTGGGCGCTAATACCCTTACACATTCCGTCCCGGTGCTTTATGGCTGCGCATAATTGGATCGATTTGTCCCAGGACGCCGACACCGGCATCGAGACCCTGCGCGCGCATTTCGAGGGCCATGCCTACGACCCGCACTGGCATGACAGCTACCTGATCGGCGTCACCGAACAAGGCGTGCAGCAGTTCAACTGCCGCAGGGCCCGACACAACAGCGTGCCCGGCCAGGTGTTCCTGGTGGAACCCGGTGAATTGCATGACGGCGACGCGCCCACGGCGGACGGCTTTACCTACCATATGCTGTACCTCGACCCGCAGTGGCTGGCGCGGGAAGTGAGTGCGGTGTTCGAAGAGGCGCCGCTCGACAGCCAGCTGGGTTTCGCCACGACTTTGACCAGCGATCCACGCCTGGCCATCGCCACCAGCCAGGCGTTCCAGACCCTGCACAGCGGTGAATTGCGCATCGTGCGTCAACGTGCCATGGATCAATTGCTCGAGCGCCTCACCGGTCACCTGGCGTGGCGCACGCGCTACCGTGACGATCCACGCTTGCCACTGGTCGCCCATAAGGCCCGCGAATACTTGCACGCCCACCTGCATCACGATGTCGGCATGGACGAACTGGCCCTGGCCTGCGGCGTCGACCGCTTTCGCCTGACCCGCGCGTTCAAGAGCGCCTTCGGCCTGCCGCCGCATGCCTACCTCGTGCAACTGCGCTTGGCCCGTGCCCGGCATTTGTTGGCCAAGGGCGAGCAACCGGCGGATATGGCGATTGCCCTAGGCTTTGCCGACCAAAGTCATTTGGGCCGCTGGTTCGTGCGTGCCTACGGCTTGACGCCCGCCGCCTACCGCAGACGCTGCTCAAATCTTCCAGACAGTTAACGCACAGGCTTGTGAGGATGGACGCCACTGAACTACTCACTGGAGTCCCCAGCATGCCCTCCCCGTTACTGCCCTTCCTGTTATTTGCCTTCGTTGCCTCCATCACCCCCGGCCCCACCAATATCCTAGTGCTCAGCAACAGCGCACGCTATGGCCTGCGGGCAGCACTTCCGATCATCCTCGGAGCATGTGCCGGCGCGGCCGGGATTGTGTTGGCGGTGGGTTCAGGCCTCGGTGAATCACTGATCCACCTGCCGCGCGTGCAAACCGCCATGCAATGGGTCGGCATCGCCTGGTTGAGCTACCTGGCCTGGCAGATCTTCAGCGCACCGACCCACGCCGTCGAGACCGATGCGGCACAGAAGCGCCTGGGCATGATCGGTGCGGCCAGCCTGCAACTGGTCAACCCCAAGACCTGGATGATGGCGTTGGCGGTGGTCAGCGTGTTTGCCGGGCAGGGAGATGGGCGTCAGGCGCATGTGCTGAGCCTGTCGGTAGTGTTCTTTTTGGTCTCTTTGCCGTGCCTCGGGGTGTGGGCGTTGCTGGGGGCAGGGTCTGGCCGGCTATTGGCATCCGCGAAGGCGATGCAGCGGCTCAATCAGGTGATGGCGATCCTACTGCTGGTTGCTGCGTGGATCGGCGTACTGCCACGGGTATAAAAAACCGACGAATGGCTAGTGGAACCTGTGAGTTCTGACAGTTGTGCACTGCCGCCACGTGGCGCTGAATAAAGTCACTCACACCCTGTACCCAATTGAAGAGCCGGGGAGATTATTCGTGGCGCTACAACCGACTAACAATAATCTGGTTAGAAATGGCAGCTTTGCCAATCACGAGAGCTATTGGAACGCGACAGCCACCGCTCCCGGCCGAGTCGATTTCTCGGGCCAAAACTGCATCATCACGGCCACCGGGCAAGCCGAGCAGGACCTGGCCGTTTCCGGTGCCACCGCCTACACCTTCAGCGTATTTACGCTGATCACCTATAACGGTGCGGGTTCAGCCCAGCTTGTATTCCAACCCTCGGCAACGACTGAATCCATCGCGCTGGACGGCAATCATGGCTGGTTACGCAGTGCGATATCCGTCAATACGCCTGCCGACACCATTGGAGTAACCATCAAACTGGTCGGTGATGCCGGAGATGTCTGGTTCGATAACGTGAGGCTGGTGGAAGAGGACGGCGCCATCATTCCTATCGAATTGGTCCGCAATGGTGATTTCGCCGATCAGATCGATGAATGGACGGTCACGACGCCTCCTGGCTCAAACGTCACCTTCCATGACAACCAGTGCCAGGTAAACCTCGGAGGCTCCATTGAGCAGGTGATTACCGTCACGCCAGGACAAACCTACGATTTTTCCATTGACGCAATGACCCCCACGGACGGCCATGGATTCGCAATATTCGAATTCGCACCGGACAACGCAGCGCAGGTAGAACTTCGCGGCGACGGCGGCTGGGATACCTACACCTACTTGCTGACCATTCCGGAGGCAATAACAGAGTTCACGCTGAGAGTGCTCGGTGTGACCTTCCTCGTGGTCGACAGCCTATCCCTTACATCGGCGGCGGCTCGGAGAGCCAACCCCTGCCTGTCCAACCCACGCCCCCATCAACCACACGTATACAGCCCAGCGCAGGAGAACCGCATCATGACCACTGCAAACGCTCAAAAAACTGCACGCCAAGAGGCCGAAACGAAATTTTTCCAAGGCAGGATTGGAGACGAAGATTTCAAGGCCAACTATGTAACGCACACTCTCCACGACGACTACTGGCTGCTGGAGGGAACTCAGAGAGTTGAAGACTCGGCAAACAGAACGGTGATTGTTTTCAAATACCTCTTCGACCGTGAAGTGCTGCCGTCAGGTCGATATACGCTGAGGGAAGATGAAGAAGAACGCCGATTCGCGGTCATCATCATGCGATTGGGCAACGCCAACATACCGGCCTATACGGCAGAAACAGGCACCGTTGAGTTCTTTCATGATGAAGACACGAACCACACGAGTGGCGGCTTGGATGTTTACTATACAAACACCCTGGGCATTAAAGTCCGTGTACAGATGCTGTTCAGCGAATAGCCATTTTCCGCTCAAGAAAACGCCCCGGTTCCGGGGCGTTTTCTAATCGACGTGTACCTATCGCCGCAGGCGCTACCAGGTATAACGCACCCCTACATTCACCCCCCACGGCTGATCCACGCTTTTACCTAGGCCATAATCAAAATCGCCATGTAACTGCAGGTTACTGGACATCGTCACCGCGACCCCCGCGCCAAACTCAGCACGCGAACCCGACAGATCGTTGTTGAAGGTATGGTTGTTGACTGACACCTTGTTGCTTTTGGCAAACTCATGGGCCGCGGCTGCGCGCAGGTAGGGCTGAACCACACTGCCGTCATCCATCACAAAGTCACGGCCTGCGGTCACACCCAACTTACCCAATACCGAGTTCGCGTGCCCCCCCTTGGCTTTCATCTGATTGTCCAGCGTGTAGCTCTTGCCTTGTACGGCAACCACCGAGGCTTGCGCAAAAGGCTCGATGAAAAACTCATCGTCGAGCTTGATGTGCTTGCCGACTTCCGCAGATACGCCCAGCGCGTTAGTGCTGTAGCTACCTTTGGCTTTGGTACCATCGCTTAAACCGACGGTGGAGTTATTGTTCAGCCGGTTCACCTTGGCCACACCGTCGAAGTAGTAACCGCTTTCCTCATCCAGCCAAGTTGCATACAAACCGCCGTAGTAACTCTTGATATTCCCCGAGGTGCCTCGGTCAAGATCCAGGTCTGAGTCGCTATGGCCCGCTATGACGCCCACGAGCCATGGGCTGTCTCCCACTTGCGCATCGGCCCCCAAGGAGAAGCCGCGCTGGGTTTGCGTATACCCGCCCCCGGCAGTTCCTGCCACTTCATACTTGTTGCCATAGCTGCGGATCCAGCCGCCTGTCTCGCCGCCGTTATACCGCAACTCGCCCATGCGGCTACGCAGTGAGGCCATTTCGCCGTACCACACTGTAGGTGCCGCGTTGAACAAGGCCAATACCGAACGTGTGCCGGGACTCACGGTGCGCTGGTTCGGGTCCAGGTACCAATCGTTGCCCACCTGCGCAAGCCCGTAGGACCACGCGCCTACATCGACCACATCGCCCACCAGGGAGAACTGCGCGTCGCCACCGCCGGTATGCACGATACGCACGTTCGAGGGGTCGCTCGGTTCTGCGCCGCTGCTGGCGATCAACAGGGCATGGGTGCCGGTTGCGTTACCGGAGATGTTCAGAAAGTCGGTCCTGCCAGTGGCAAAGTCGGTGCCCATGACAAAGGTACCTTGCCCGGAAAGGCTCTCCAGATCCAATTGGTAGAACGCTGCGTCGTCACCAAACTTGACGACGCCATCGGCCAGGCTCAGGGCCCCGACCTGGCTGTTGCCGGCGAGGTTCCAGAACGAGTTGGCTCCGACTTCCAGGCTGGAAACGTTATCCAGCCGACCGGTCAAAGAGGCAAAATTGTTCAGTTTCAAATGCGCGGTGCTGCCCGCCTCGACAATGACGTTGCCTTCAAGTTGGCTGTTGAGGACATTCATATTGGCGTTCGAGCCACCGGTGACCTCCAGCAACGAGCCATTGCCGCCGATCAAGGTAGACCCGTTGCGCACCTCAATGTCAGCAGTCGCTGCAAGCCCGTTGTTCGCTTGCACCAGCAATGCAGAACCGGTCTGGCCGTGAACGCGTGTCTGATCCAGAACCAGCGTATTGGTGCCGGGTTCGGTTCGATCAACCGACAATTCAATGCCGTTGCGGCCACCAGTGATAGTGCTCTGATGGGCTATGGTCGTAGCACTTTGCATGCGCAGGCCGTAGCTGTTCGCACCGGTCCCCAGCAGCAGGCTGCGGTCCAGTTGCAGCAGGCTATTGCCGGTAACGGCAGCGGCACCCATCTCTCCGACAATGGAGCTGCCGATGACTGTCGCGGTGGAGCCTGCGGTATCTGTCGAATAACGGCTGACAAGCAGGCCAATGCCTGCAGCGCTGGACAACACACTGTCCGTGACTAACGCACTGCTGCTCAACAAGGTCAATGCGTTGTCGGAGGCGATAATTCTGCTGTCGTCGACCGTCACCTTCGAGCCGCCTTGGGCGTGTACGGCGCCGAACACTTCACTGCCGTTACTCATATTGACATTGGAGTTGTGGGCATACACATCCCGCGTAGCGCCTTCGACAACGTTAAGCGTGGCATTGACCAGTTGGTAATCGTCCACCAGGTCAGCATGCCCAACGTTCTCAGTGGCATTTTCAACAAGCTTGGCCTGAACATGCGGCGCCAACAGCAGCAAGGTGACAAAAGAAGGCAAATGGAAAAAAGCCGCCAAGGGTTTTAATTTGAATATTGAATTGATACTCACGACACATCACTCATTCCACAGACGTTCCATAACGGAACTGTTCGGCCTATTTCCAGAGCGTTGGATCCAGGCCAGTCAAGGCCGGCAAATTACTGATTGGCGTTAACGTGGTATGTAGGATTTATCTGTGAGACGCATACGAAAGGTGTGCGCAGGCTTGGAACCATGAGCATGAAAACAGTGAGGGGGCTTAAGCCCCCTCGATAAACGCGATCAGTCGTCGGGATCTTCCAGGACGGGTATCTCCTCGCAGAACAGTCCTCCCAGGTTGGCAAAGCGTGTGGTCGTGAAACCACGCTGGGATTTCACCGGACCTTCGCTTGGCACATCGACGAAATAGTGAATATCCACGGAATTACGAGCGCAAGGCCTTACGACGGTCATATAGGGACCGATCTTCATATTGAACCCATTGGCGACCATATCTGGCGTGAGGGGGGCCGACATAAACACAAACGGGTCACCCAGCGGCGTCGTACCCGCCACATTGCTGAAGATCTGCCACTCAAGCCTGATTTGGTCGTGCTCCTTGAAATAAACCGTGTTCCCCGGAATCCTGATCACGGCTTCGCGTGTCACCACCTCAAGGTCCGTGCAGGCCATGGGGGTAGTGACCTTTCTAAAAGTGGGCGCCTCCAACACGACCTGATTGGCGCGCACGGTCACGATCTGCGGGGGGGATCTCTGGATGTTGCCATTGGTCAACCAACTCAAGGTATAGAACACGCTAATCAAACCGTTACCTACAGCCCGGATAACCTCCCACGGCACAACGAACGTCAGCGTTGCACCCGGGCCTTCTGTCGACAGCGTTTGAGGCGTCAATGGATGGGCCAGGTCGCCCCAATACGGCGTAATGATGATGCCGGGGGTCGGTAGTGGCTGCTCCCAAAGCACAAGTGTCAGCTCGGCGTCATTGCCGAAGTCCTCCTCCGGCAACACGTTCTCCTGGACCGGTTCGGCGATCCCGACCACTGTCACCTCATTGAGCTGATCGTTCTCCTCTCCCTCACCCGGGTCAGGGCCTGGGGCGGAGAGGTCCACCAGGAACGTTGCTTGCGGCGCGTGCGTTTCTTCACCGTTACGGTCGACAAAATAGTTGATGACCGTGGTCTGCTCACCCGTGGACTCCCCATACTCAGCGAAAATGGTCGCTTTCGGGATGGGCAGCAACAAAGGAAAAGGCAGGTACAGGTTGACGGGAAAACGCATCGCCGGTTGCCCTGCATATGTCAATTCAATGACATCGGTCGGCAGGTAGTTTTTGTACTCGAGGATAACGGCATGGACGCCATCGGGGTTCTGCGCATCCGCCAGGTCAATCAGACCGTCCGCAGGTTGGGGCGCCAAATCCACTTCCGCAACCAAAGGCTCAGGGTTTCCTACCATTTTGACCGATACGATCACCGGGGTTGAGTCTTTACTGGGGTTTCCAGCCAGGTCTATGTAGACGCAAAACAGGTAATATTGCCCGCCCGCATTCAGGTCAAGATCGTCCCATTCCAGGGTGAACGACAATTCATCGGTCACGGGAAAGATATCAATGGGATTGGACAACTGCGAGGACGGATAGCGTGCGAAATACACCACGATACGGTCACCCTGTTTGCGACCATTCTCTGGATAGTCAGAATAGGTGCACACCAGGCCGTCCGGATTCGCGTCAATCACTTGCCGGTTGATTTCACCCGCGCTGATCACGAAGTCCGGCAGTTCAGGCGCTGGAGGATGGTTACGATCGTACGGTGGTTCGTGATCCACTTCCAACAGCGCTGGAAATGACTCCGTTGGCGTCACCCCTCCCTCCCAGACGAAATAACCAACCTCATGCTCTCCAGGGGTCAAGCGAGACACCGGGAGTTCTCTGACAATCGGATCATCGGGAGACGGGTCCCCTGGTCGGTTGAACGTGATTCTATAGAGACGTGCGCCCCAGCCCGTTACCCCCCTGCCGCGCATATGAACTTCCACGTAATCTCTTAAACGATCCAAATCCAAACCAGAAACGTCGATGGTAATGGGCAGAGGTTTTTTGGAGTTTGCGTAGGAGATCAACCCATTGGCGTTCAGCGTGTTAAATTTGGGTGCCTCCAACACTAGAATCCCCGCTCCACGCTCGGCCCGATACGCGCGTGCAGCCGCACGCGAAGCGAGTGCAGCCTTTTGTTTTTGCGCGACAGTCTTCCCTGGCTTTTTTTTGCCGACTGCCTGTTGGTTCGTCAACGTCGTCATATGTCTTCTCCGTCATTACTTCGACCATAGTGTTACAACCAAACAGGCTTTCCGCAGGTACTACCGTCGTGCGCGACTACGCCCTAGAACACCTGTATCTCATTAAAGATTCAGCTTTATTTATCAGGACCATCGCCGTCAGGGCCGCACCAAACCTCTCCTCTGCGCCGATCAATTTTCACATAGCGAATCCGCGAACGCCCGAGTACACGGGTGCCACGCATCAAGGTGTATTCGGCGGAAGCAGAACTACCTAAGCTGTGAGGGTCAGGGGACCTTATCGGTTTGACTTTCTCGTCATATTTGTCCTGCTGGAACACATAGCCCCTGCTGGCATCTTCAAGGCTCAGGACTCTTTCCAACACATCCCCGGTGCCAGCGATAGGTCGCGTACCGGCGAACTCTTCGTAACCGTGCCAACTTAAAATCAGCTTGTCGCCCGCTTCCATCAATGCGTGATGAGGAACCTTCAGCGGAATGTAATCCCATATACGCGGTTCGGAAGTACAGTTAAGAAAGTTACCAAGATTGGCACTTGGAAACTCTACATTCAACAAAGTGACGGGTGGGGCGACATCGAGTATGGCCTCTGAGAAATTGGCCAACTGTTCATTCACGCCATTATAGGTCGTATAAAAGACCGCTAAATTGTCGTGATTTCCGAGCGACTCAAAGACCGCCCAGGGAATATCCGTAAATTCAATCACCTTATCGCCGGTATCACCATCGGCCGTATTGACTACATAACTGGCAACGGGTTTGCTGGTATCGGGAAACTCACCCAAATACAACTCCAGCAACTCCCCCGCCAGTGGCGAGTTATAAAGCGGAACATGTGCATAGATACGTTTATCTTTGTCGCGAAGATCAATGTAGTTTTCTGTCTGCGAGCCTTCACCGAATAACGTCGCTTTATGATAAGTACGATTGAGCAGCGCGGGCGCCTCGGGATTCGGGTCGCCCGCAGTGGTGAAGTTCCAGCGGTACAAGGTACCTGGGCTGGGTGGCGACGGGGCCCCCTCCGGTCCCCGGGTCACATGATAAACCGCGAAATCGGAACCTGGGCCTTCACCGTAAGCAATCAGCACATTCCAGGGGATCGTGATCGTCGAGGTACTTTGGCTAACGCGATGGGGGGTGATGAGGGTTTTCCCCCACCTTAAGTGAATAAAGTCGTTCACTTCCCAATGGTCATACGAGACACGGACCGTTACGCCCAACCGCGCGTCATTGAGGTTGATCAGTCCATCGCGCATCGCCTCGATGACAGGTGCCTTCAAACCGATGGGTGAGGGAATCAAGTCGACAACGACGGACGCCTGATCTGATCGAGGGCCACGATTGCCGGAACGGTCCTCAAGGCGAATATGCACATACTGAATGCCATTCGGAAACTTCCGGAACATCACCCCGGGAATTGGCACTATCAACGGTGTGTCTTCAAAAGGAAAGTCTACATAGCCATCTGCCGCACTGTCGGGGGGCGGTGAACTTTCTGACACATAGTAATAAGCCCGATCAAATCCGCGACGACCATTATAGGCAGACAAGACAATATCGACCGTGGAATGCATGGAGAGATAGCTCTCATTAATCAACCCGGTAGGTAAACCGGGTGCGGGCGGCGCCACATTGTTATTCGGCGGCAACGTATCGAGATGCAGTATGCGTACCTCAGACGGCGAGAGAGTCCCTGTATGATCTTCAATGCTATAAAACAGCTCGACGCGACCATCAACCAGATAGTCTCGCGAAATCGTGATTTGAAAGGGAAATTCCAAACGGATGGGGCCGTCCAAGCGCTGTCTGTAGGGCGGCACGCCCTGACCGCCATCCCGGTTCCAATGAAGCGTCAGTATGTCGAACGCACTGGGGTCCTGGGCGGAATCCGGCCACAGTTCACTAATCACGACGACGAGATCGGTCGCGAGATGCTCATGCGGAACATACCCATGCAGAATGGGTGGTTCCACGTAATCAAGTACGGGGATTTCAAGATCGGCCAATCCGGAAGCATTTCGGCGTATTGGCCGACGCCGTTTACCGCCGGGAATCTTCATATCTCCTCCTGGCCATAACGCCTGGTACTGATCAGTGATGGACATGGCAAGAATCTAACGCCCATTTAGCGCTGGTGAATACTGTCAGAACTCACAGGTAGGGGTACCCGTTCATCGGATTCCCTAAGCACCGGTTCTTGACCTGATCAATGAATTGGCGTTTTATGAAACCGGTTTCAGAACAGCTGGTATTCACCTCCAATAAGAAAGGCCCGCGACCGTGACCCCTTTTTCCGCCGCCCAACGCACCCGCGTCACCATGCTCGACGTCGCTCAACACGCCGGCGTCTCCAAGGCCAGTGTGTCGCGCTTTATCGGTGACGACCGCGCCCTGCTCTCCGATGCCATTGCCCTGCGCATCGAACAAGCCATCGAACAGCTCGGCTACCGCCCCAACCAGATGGCCCGTGGTTTGAAACGTGGCCGCACGCGCCTGATCGGCATGCTGGTGGCCGACATCCGCAACCCCTACTCCATTGCCGTGATGCACGGCGTCGAAACCGCCTGCCGCCAGCACGGCTACAGCCTGGTGGTGTGCAACACCGACCGCGACGACGAGCAGGAGCGCCAGCATTTGGCGGCGCTGCGTTCGTACAACATCGAAGGGCTGATCGTGAATACCCTCGGCCATCACCTCGACCAACTGCTGGAGCTGCAGCGGGAAATGCCCCTGGTGTTGGTGGACCGCAAGGTCGAGCCGCTGCACAGCGACCTGGTGGGGCTGGATAACGCGGCGGCGGTGCGCATGGCGGTGGAGCATCTGGAGCAGCAGGGTTATCGCGATGTGTTGCTGGTGAGCGAAGCCACCGATGGCACCAGCTCACGCCTGGAACGCCTGGCCAGCTTCAAGAACGAAATCGCCCGCCGCCCGGCATTGACCGGTGCCATCGTGGAATTGGATGACGAACTGCAAAGTCGTCTACAACACTTTCTCGCCAAACCCGGCCCCAAGGCCCTGTTTTGTGCCAACGGCATCACCGCGCTGGCCTGCACCCGTGCGCTCAAGGCGTTGGGTTGCAACCTGTTCGACGACGTGGGGCTGGTCGCCCTGGATGACCTGGATTGGTACCCGCTGGTAGGCACTGGCATCACCGCCCTCGCCCAACCCACCGAAGCGATTGGTGCCAGTGCGTTCGACTGCTTACTCAAACGGTTGCGCGGTGACACGGCGCCGACCCGCACCCTGGATTTTTTGCCCCAGTTGATCATCCGAGGCTCAACCCAGCGCCCCTAGACGTAGAGTCAATTAGACATTTAACGTCAAAAAATGAAACCGGTTTCAGAGGTAAACAACAATGCATAAATACCCCGTCTCCATCAGCCTTTCCAGCTACGGCGCCGACCTGGTCCGCCAGCAGGGCCAATTGAGTTTTGTCGAACTGCTGGCCGCCGCCGGTGCCCAGCGCATCGAGTGGCGTGAAGAACTGCTGACCAGCGAGCAACCCGCCCAACTGGCCCAGGCTGCTGCCGAGCAGGGCCTGGAAGCGGTGTTCTCATCGCCGTTGGAATTATGGATCGCCGGCCGTGCCCAGCCGAATGCCGAACTGAACGCGACCCTGGACCGCGCCCAGGCCTTTGGTGCGCGCTGGCTGAAAGTCTCCCTCGGCTACTTCACCGACACCAACGACCTGGAAAGCCTGCACGCCCTGCTCAACCGCCACCCCGTCCAACTGCTGGTGGAAAACGATCAGACCCTGCACGGCGGGCGGATCGAGCCGATGCAACGGTTTTTCACTGAGGTCGAACGCCTGGGTCTGCCGGTGAAGATGACCTTCGATATCGGCAACTGGCAGTGGCAGGACCAATCCGCGCTGACCGCCGCACGCCTGCTGGGCCGGCACGTGGACTACCTGCACTGCAAAGCCGTGGCGCGTCGCGCGGACGGCAAGCTGGTGGCACTGCCGCCCGGCGCCACCGACCTGCATCTGTGGGAACAACTGCTCAAGCACATGACTCAAGGTATTACCCGGGCGGTGGAATTCCCGTTGCAGGGCGATGACCTGGTCGACGTCACCGCGCAGCAAGTGGCGGCCCTCGCGCTCCTTGGCCAACCCCGTGCGGAGAACGCCCATGTCTGAGATCGATATTCTGTCGTTTGGCGAAACCATGGCGATGTTTGTCGCCGAGCAGACCGGCGACCTGGCCCAGGTGGCGCAGTTTCACAAACGCATTGCCGGCGCCGACAGCAATGTTGCCATCGGCCTGTCGCGCCTGGGCTTCAACGTCGCCTGGCTGAGCCGGGTGGGCAATGATTCCTTCGGGCGTTTTGTGGTCGACACGCTCCAAAAAGAAGGCCTGGACTGCCGGCATGTGGCGGTCGACCCGTTGCACCCCACCGGTTTTCAGCTCAAGTCCCGCGAAGAAGCCGGCGATGACCCGCAGGTGGAGTACTTCCGCAAGGGCTCGGCCGCCAGCCATCTGTCCATCGACGCCATCAGCCCGGCGCTGCTGCAAGCCCGCCATCTGCACGCCACCGGTATTCCGCCGGCGTTGTCGGAGGCCACCCGCGAGCTGTCCGTAGCGTTGATGACGCAGATGCGCAACGCCGGTGGCAGCGTGTCGTTCGACCCGAACCTGCGTCCGTCGCTGTGGACCAGCCAGGAACAGATGATCCGCGAAATCAACGCCCTCGCCGCCCTCGCCGACTGGGTCCTGCCGGGCCTGGGCGAAGGCCGTTTGCTCACCGGTTTCGACGACCCGGCGGATATTGCCGCCTTCTACCTCGACCAGGGTGCCGAAGCCGTGGCCATCAAGCTCGGCGCTGAAGGCGCCTACTACCGCACCCACCTGGGCCAAGGCTTCGTCGCCGCCGTGCCGGTGGACAAGGTGGTGGATACCGTTGGCGCCGGCGATGGCTTTGCCGTGGGCATGATCAGCGCCTTGCTGGAAAACCTCAGCTTCCCCGAGGCAGTGCAGCGCGGCAATTGGATCGGCAGCCGCGCCGTGCAAAGTCGCGGCGACATGGAAGGCTTGCCCACCCGTTCTGAGTTACCCACCCGATCCGTCGCTTGACCCACACCCTGTTGCCACAACTACAACAAGCTCAGGAGCAACCCTATGGAAACCGTGAAACTCGCCACCCGTCGTTGGTGGTACATCATGCCCATCGTTTTTATCACCTACAGCCTGGCGTACCTGGACCGCGCCAACTACGGCTTCGCCGCCGCCTCCGGGATGGCCGAAGACCTGATGATCACCCCCGGCATGTCGTCGCTGCTGGGTGCACTGTTTTTCCTCGGCTACTTTTTCTTCCAGGTGCCGGGGGCGATCTACGCGCAGAAACGCAGCGTTAAAAAACTGATTTTCGTCAGCCTGATCCTCTGGGGCGGCCTGGCCACCCTGACCGGGGTGGTGTCCAACGCCTACATGCTGATCGTCATTCGCTTCATGCTCGGCGTGGTCGAAGCCGCCGTGATGCCGGCGATGCTGGTGTACCTGTGCCACTGGTTCACCCGTGCCGAACGCTCGCGCGCCAATACCTTCCTGATCCTCGGCAACCCGGTGACCATGCTGTGGATGTCGGTGGTGTCCGGCTACCTGGTGCAGCATTTCAGCTGGCGCTGGATGTTCATTATCGAAGGCCTGCCGGCTGTGCTGTGGGCGTTTATCTGGTGGAAGCTCGCGGATGAGAAACCCGCGGACGCCAAGTGGCTGAGCGAGCAACATAAAAAAGACCTGGAAGCCGCACTGGCCGCCGAGCAAGTCGGTATCAAGGCGGTGAAGAACTACGCCGAAGCGTTCCGTTCGCCCAAGGTGATCATCCTGGCGCTGCAGTTCTTTTGCTGGAGCATCGGCGTGTATGGCTTCGTGTTGTGGCTGCCGTCGATCCTCAAGAAAGGCTTGCAGATGGACATGGTCGAAGCCGGCTGGCTGTCGGCCCTGCCCTATCTCGCAGCCGTGATCGGCATGCTGGTGGTGAGTTGGGGTTCGGACAAACTGCAAAAGCGTAAACGCTTTGTGTGGCCGCCGCTGTTGATTGCCTCCATTGCCTTCTATGCGTCCTACGTGCTGGGCGCCGAACACTTCTGGTGGTCCTACACCCTGCTGGTGATTGCCGGGGCATGCATGTATGCGCCGTACGGGCCGTTTTTTGCCATCGTCCCGGAAATCCTCCCCGCCAACGTTGCGGGTGGCGCCATGGCACTGATCAACAGCATGGGCGCCCTGGGCTCGTTCGGCGGCTCCTACCTGGTGGGTTACCTCAATAGCAGCACCGGCTCGCCCGGCGCTTCGTACCTGCTGATGAGCGGTGCGCTGATGCTGTCGGTGGTGCTGACGATTTTCCTCAAGCCCGGCGCCAGTGACCGTGAACGCGCGCCGCTGCCAACCCTTGAATTGAAGGTAAAAGCTCAATGAAAAAGTCTGTGGTTTTGTACAAGAAACTCTCCGCACCGTTGATGGCGCGCCTGCATGAACACGCCGAGGTCACGCTGATCGAAGCCCTGGACGAGACCGGCCTGGCCAAGCTGCGCGACGCCCTGCCCACTGCCCACGGCCTGCTGGGTGCCAGCCTGCGCCTGGATGCGCAGTTGCTGGACCTGGCGCCGCACCTGGAAGCGGTGGCCAGTGTGTCCGTAGGGGTCGACAACTACGACATCGACTACCTGACCCAACGCGGCATCCTGCTCAGCAACACCCCGGACGTACTCACCGAAACCACCGCCGACACCGGCTTCGCGCTGATCCTCGCCACCGCTCGGCGTGTGGTCGAGCTGGCCGACATGGTGCGCGCCGGCCAGTGGAACAAGAATATCGGCCCGTCACACTTCGGCAGCGACGTGCACGGCAAGACCCTGGGCATCATCGGCATGGGCCGCATTGGCGAAGCGTTGGCCCAGCGCGGGCATTTCGGTTTTGGCATGCCGGTGCTCTACCACAGCCATTCGCCCAAACCGGCGGTGGAACAGCGCTTTGGCGCGCAGTACCGCTGCCTTAACGATTTGCTGCAACAGGCCGATTTTGTCTGCCTGACACTGCCGCTGACCGCCGAAACCGAGAAGCTGATCGGCGCCGAGCAATTCGCACTGATGGGCCCGGAGACGATCTTTATCAATATCTCGCGGGGCAAAGTGGTGGACGAGGCGGCGCTGGTCGAGGCCTTGCAGCAACGTACGATTCGGGCGGCGGGGTTGGATGTGTTCGAAAAGGAACCGCTTGATCACGGCTCGCCGTTGCTGCGTTTGAACAATGTGGTGGCAACGCCGCATATCGGCTCGGCGACCCATGAGACGCGGGAGGCGATGGCGAAGTGTGCGGTGGATAATCTGTTGGCGGCGTTGGCAGGTGAAAAACCGAAGAACCTGGTCAATCCGGAGGCCCGGAAGCAATAACCACTGACAAAACAGAGAACAACTGTGGGAGGGGGCTTGCCCCCGATAGCGGTGGATCAGTTATAGATAAGTTGACTGACACACCGCCATCAGGGCATAGGTATCTACACAATTTTCAGAGACTGGCGAGTTCCGCTGTGGCGAGCGGGCTTGTCGAATCGTCGCACCGCCCCTCCCACAGTTGGATTGCATTGCAAAGTGGATCAGATAACGAACCTGGCCACCATCCCATTCAAATCCACCGCCAGGCGCGACAGCTCATGGCTGGCGGCGCTGGTCTGGTTGGCGCCCGCCGCCGATTGAGTCGCCAGGTCGCGGATGTTGACCAGGTTGCGGTCCACTTCGCGTGACACCTGGGCCTGTTCTTCCGACGCGCTGGCGATCACCAGGTTGCGTTCGTTGATCAGGCTGATGGACTGGGTGATCTGCTCCAGGGCCACACCTGCAGCGCGGGCCATTTCCAGGGTGTCCTGGGTGCGCTGGTTGCTCTGTTGCATCGATTGCACAGCCTCACCGGTGCCGTTCTGGATGCCAGCGACCATCTTCTCGATTTCCTGGGTCGACTGCGCCGTGCGATGGGCCAGGGCGCGCACTTCGTCAGCCACCACCGCGAACCCGCGTCCGGCCTCACCGGCGCGGGCCGCTTCGATGGCCGCGTTGAGCGCCAACAGGTTGGTCTGCTCGGCAATCGCCCGGATCACGTCCAACACCTTGCCGATGTCACGGCCCTGAGTGGCCAGGCCTTCGATCATCGCGGCGGTGTTTTGTACGTCCTGGGTCATGGTCTGAATCGCGCCGACGGTTTCCACCACACGGTCGCGCCCCAGCCGCGCGGCCTGGTTGGACTGGTTGGAGGCCTCGGAGGTGGACACCGCATTGCGCGCCACTTCTTCCACCGCCGCCGTCATCTCGTTGACCGCCGTGGCGGCCTGGTCGATTTCATTGTTCTGTTGCTGCAGGCCCCGGGACGCTTCCTCGGTCACGGCGCTCAACTCTTCCGCCGCCGAGGCCAATTGCGTGGCCGAGCCGGCGATATGCTGGATGGTCTGGCGCAGGTTGGTTTGCATGGTCGACAGGGCGCTGATCAGGCGCGCAGGCTCATCCCGGCCATTATCTTCAATGACGCTGGTCAGGTTGCCACCGGCGATGGTTTCGGCCACGTCCAAGGCTTTGCGCAATGGCGTGACGATGCTGCGGGTCAAGAGCCAAGCCAGCAGCACGGTCAGCAACGCGGCGGCGACCGATACGACAATCACGCCGGTGATGGCGTCCGAGTAACTCTGCCCGGCGTCAGCGTCGGCTTGCTTGGCACCGGCCGCGTTGATGGCGATCAGTTTGTTCAGTTGCTCGCCCATCTGGTCGGTGCCGTCCTTGATGCGACTGTTGATCAGGGCGCGCATTTCATCGACCTTGCCTTGCCTGGACAGGTTGAGCATCTCGGCCTGAGCCTTGAAGTAGTTGTCCAGCGTAAGGACAAACGTCTTATACAGCGCCACCTCATCCGTGCCCTGGGGCAGCGCCGCATAGCCAGCCTGTGCGGTTTTGACCTTGTCGACCAATACGCCGATGCGGGTTTCAGCTTCCTGCAGGGCCGCGGGTTCACGGTTGACCAGGACGCGAAACGACAGAATGCGCATGCGCAGCACGTTTTCCGTCATGTTGCCCAGGTACGTCACGCTGGGCAGTTGGTTCGCGCTCATGTCCAGCGACGCTTGGCGCATCAGTGTCATGCGGTTGACCGCAAACACTCCCAATAAAACCACTAGGACCGCAATGAATGCGAAACCGAGAGACGCTCGAGGGGCAATATTAAGGTGACGAAGGGACATAGGTGGGCTCTCAAAAGGTGTGTTTGCGTGCATCCCTGCCGCGAAACGATCCGCCGACGGCAACGCGCGGCTCAGACCTTGGCCACCACTGTTGTTGTTGATCGGTGGGCCTATAAGAACTATCGGCCGGGTTCGGCGTTTTGCGCAGGGCTTTCATGAATATTTTTTTTACACTTCTGACGCTCGGAGCTTTCTGGCATCCTGCGCCTCCCTTTTCTGACCCGAGCCCTCATTTTGTCTGACGCTCAAGCCCCCCGCCCCCGCTATAAGTCCGACCTGATCTATGGCCTGGAAGATCGCCCGCACTTCAGCGCAGCGATATTTGCCGCGTTGCAGCATGTGCTGGCCAGTTTTGTCGGCATCATCACCCCCACCCTGATCGTCGGTGGCGTGCTCGGCCTGGAAAGCGAAGTGCCCTACCTGGTGAGCATGGCGCTGTTTGTGTCGGGGCTCGGCACCTTCGTCCAGGCGCGCACGTTCGGCCCCATTGGTTCGGGGCTGCTGTGCCTGCAAGGCACCAGTTTCTCGTTTATCAGCGTGATTCTCAGCGCGGGCTTCATGGTCAAGGCCCGGGGCGGCGGCACCGATGAGATCCTCTCGACGATATTTGGCATCTGCTTTTTTGCAGCGTTTATCGAAGTGGTGTTCAGCCAGTTCATCGGCAAGCTGCGCAAGCTGATCACCCCGGTGGTGACCGGCACCATCATTACCCTGATGGGCCTGTCGCTGATCAAAGTGGCCGTCACCGACATGGCCGGTGGCTTCGGTGCCAGCGATTTGGGCGCGGCGAGCAACATGGGCCTGGCCGCCCTGGTGCTGCTGACCATCGTGGTGCTCAACCGCTTCAATAACCCGTTCCTGCGCCTGGGTTCGATCGTGATCGGCCTGGCCCTGGGCTTTGCGGTGGCCTGGTGCCTGGGGCGCGTTGATATGGCGGCATTGCCCCAGGTGCCGCTGGTCAGCGTGCCGGTGCCGTTCAAGTACGGGTTTTCGTTTGACTGGGTGGCGTTTATCCCGGTGGCGGTGATCTTCCTGATTTCGCCCCTGGAAGCGGCCGGTGACCTGACGGCCAACTCGATGATTTCCCAACAGCCGGTCAAGGGCCCGCTGTACATCAAGCGCATCAAGTCGGGCCTGTTGGCCGACGGCCTCAACTCGGCGATGGCCGCGACCTTCAACAGCCTGCCGATGGTGACCTTCGCCCAGAACAACGGCGTGATCCAGTTGACCGGCGTGGCCAGCCGCTACGTGGCGTACTTCATTGCCGGCCTGCTGGTGCTGCTGGGACTGTTCCCGATGATCGGCGCGGTGCTGCAACTGATGCCCAAGCCGGTGCTGGGCGGCGCGACCCTGATCATGTTCGGCACCGTCGCCGTGGCCGGGATCAAGATCCTCGCCGAAGCCGGGCTGCATCGGCGCAATGTGCTGATCGTGGCGATCTCCCTCGGCATGGGCCTGGGTGTGGCCGCCGTGCCGGAAGTGTTGCGCGACCTGCCCAAGGCGCTGCACAACATCTTCGAGTCGCCGATCACCGTGGGCGCGTTCTGTGCAATCCTGCTGAACATTTTCCTGCCGGAAGAGTTCATAGAGCTGGAAGAAGATGAATTTGATCCCGAGTCCTCTACCCTCAAAGTAATGCAGGACCCGGACGTCACGAAATAGGAGCACCTCCGTATGCGCAAGCTCATGGTTCTATCGCTGTTGCTGCTGAGCTTGAGCGCCTGCGCGCTGTTCCCCAACCGCGACCCGGTGAATATCAATGTGGTGGGCATCGAACCGCTGCAAAGCCAGGACCTGGAAGTGCGCTTCGCCGTGAAACTGCGGGTGCAGAACCCCAATGAAACGGCGATCGACTACAACGGCGTGGCCCTGGACCTGGAGGTCAATGGCCGGCCGCTGGCCTCAGGGGTGAGTGATCAGAGCGGAAGCATCCCACGTTTTTCCGAGACCGTGCTGATGGTGCCGGTGAGTGTGTCGGCGTTTTCCGTGCTGCGGCAAACCCTGGGCCTGAGCCAGACCCAGAGCCTCAACAACCTGCCCTACGTGCTGCGCGGCAAACTGGCGGGTGGCCTGTTCGGCACCCTGCGCTTTGTGGACCGTGGCACCCTGGACTTGCCGAATACAGCGACTTGGTAATGACCCCATGCAACCGACACTCTTCACCGAACGCCTGATCCTGCGCCCGCTGACGCTGGACGATGCCGAAGGGATCCAGCAGCAATTCCCGCATTGGGACGTGGTGCGTTACCTCAACGCCCTGGTGCCGTGGCCCTACCCGGCCGACGGCGCCCGTTCCTATCTGGAGCACATCGCCCTACCCGCCATGGCCCGTGGCGAGGAATGGCATTGGTCGCTGCGCCTGAAAAGCGCGCCTGAACAGTTGATCGGCAACGTCAGCTTGATGGACGAGCAGGATAACAACCGGGGGTTCTGGCTAGGGCCGCAATGGCAAGGGCAAGGTTTGATGTCCGAAGCCAGCGCAGCGGTGACCGACTACTGGTTCGGCGTGCTCAAGCGCCCCGTGCTGCGGGCGCCCAAGGCCGCACCCAACCTGGGCTCACGGCGTATTTCCGAACGTACGGGCATGCGTTTGATCAGGACGGATGAAGGTGAGTTTGTAGAAGGCACTTTCCCACGGGATATCTGGGAAATAACCCGCGAGGAATGGCTGGAAACCCCATCGCCCAAACGCTGAGGGCCAAAGGTGGGAGGCCCCACTACCTCTTCGACGTAGCGCTGTCGCGCAGCAAACTGGGACCTCTGTGGCGAGCGGGCTTGTCCCGCGTTGGGGTGCGAAGCCCCCCTGCTGAAGACAAATACGGTGTATCAGGCACTCCTCTGCGCCTGGTTTTGGGGCTGCTACGCAGCCCAACGCGGGATAAGCCCGCTCGCCACAGGAATGCGGTCGAGCGAAATTGCTTATGCAAGGCTCAAGCCTTTAAGATTAATTTTTAATTGTTTAATATCAATAGCTTATCTTATATTTGATAAGGGTTTCCCCCTCGCACCGTTCGACCGGGTTTCAGTCGGTGATATAGCGCACGCCCGGCTTGGCGCGTTCATCCACCACCAGCTCGAACACATCCGGCCGCGCGTAATGCCCCACCACGTCATAGTCGTAGCGCGCGCGCACCAGGTCATCGGTGTTGATCTGCGCGGTCAACAATCCCGCCTCACCCAGCAACGGCCCCGCCAGAATGTCGCCCATCGGGCTGACAATCACGCTGCCGCCGGCGATCAACGGGCGCTCTGAAGGCCAGTTGGCAACCTCAATGCCCAGCGCCTGAGGCGAGGCCTGCACCTGGCACGCGCTGACTACAAAGCAGCGCCCTTCGTGGGCCACATGGCGCATGCTCACCTGCCACATCTCACGCTCATCCACCGTCGGTGCGCACCACACCTCTACGCCCTTGGCGTACATGGCGGTGCGCAGCAGCGGCATCATGTTTTCCCAGCACACCGCACCGCCGATACGGCCTACCGCCGCGTCAATCACGGGCAAGGTGGAACCGTCACCCTTGCCCCAGATCAGCCGCTCGGTGCCGGTGGGCATCAGCTTGCGGTGCTTGGCCACCAGGCCACCCGTGGGTTCGAAATACAGCACGGTGCAATACAGGGTGCTGCCACTGCGCTCAATCACACCCAGTACCAGGCTGGCACCAGTACGTGCCGACAGGCCGGCCAGCGCCTCGGTCTCGGCGCCCGGCACATCGATGGCGTTGGCAAAATACCGCGCAAAGGCTTCGCGGCCTTCGGGCAGGCGATAGCCCAATTGGGTGCCAAAACCTTCACCCTTGGGGTAACCGCCGAGCAGCGCTTCGGGCATCACCACCAATTGCGCGCCGCTGCGCAGGATCTCGTGTTCATAGGCGAGAATTTGCGCCAGGGTATCGGCCTTGCCGCCAGGCAGGGAACCGATTTGCAGGGCCGCCACAGTAGAAACAGGCATCACGATCACTCCAGATAAGGGGGTTGCCCATTCTCCTGCGAGGCTCGATCATGAATAAAGCCCACTTCAGTGCTGAATGATATGAGCCAAATGAATATCGCCCAGGTCGACCTGAACCTGCTGAAAACTTTCGAAGCCCTGCACGATGAATCCAGCGCCAGCCGCGCGGCGTTGCGCCTGGGCGTCACCCAGTCGGCCATCAGTGCAGGTTTGCGCCGTTTGCGCGACGTCTATGGCGACCAACTGTTCGTGCGCACTGGCCGGGGCCTGGCGCCCACGCTACGGGCCAACCAGTTAAAACCGGTGATCAGCGAGGCGCTGGAGCGTTGCAGGCAGAGCCTGGCGATGGTTAATCCGGATAACCCGAACTATCAAGGCCGCTCGGTGGTGGTGGGCCTGTCCGATGACTTCGAGATCGCCTATGGCCGCCGGCTGATGGATGCCATCGCACAGCGCCTGCCGAAGCTGCGGGTGATTTTCCGTCAGACCCACAGCCAGATCGTCGCCGGCGCCCTGCTCGAGCGCACCCTCGACCTGGCGATTACCGCAGGCGGATTTGCGCAAAGCCGCTTGAGTCGACAGGTGGTGGGAGACGGTGATTACCGCTGCCTGGTGGACCCCGGCAGCCTGGCGCCGGGCCAGGTCGACATCAGCCTGGACGAGTTCGTCACGCGCGAACATGTGTTGGTGTCATCGGGCGGTTTTATTGGCATCACCGACGAGGGGCTGGCGGCGCAGGGGCTGAGCCGCCAGGTGTGCGCCTCGACCAGTCACTTTGCCGCGCTGCCGTTTTTGCTCAAGGGCAGCCAGGCGGTGGCGACCATACCCGGGCATGCGGCGCTGGCCATCGCCGAGATGACCGGCCTGCGGGTACTGCCCTGCCCGCTGGCGCTGCCGCGTTACCCGGTGGAACTGGGTTGGCGCACCCAGGCCCAGCTTGACCCGATGTTGCTCAAAGTACGCGAGGCGATTGCCGCCAGCTTTACTTCGCCGCCGCCATCAGTTTGTTGACTTCACTGCGCACCATGTTGGAAAACTCCGGCGGCGACATGCCGTCAAGTTCCGCGCGAACCCATTCGGACCACTTGCCCTTGCGCTTGGCGCGCTCACCGAACAACCGCGCGGCTTCGCCCTTGGCCTTGCCCAGGTTGGTTTGCCACAGGTCGTAGAGGCGGGACTTTTCATCTTCCAGCTCGGCGCGTTCGGCGAGGGTCTTGTTGGCGAGATTGAAGCTCATATTGAAATACCTGCTGCACAAATAGACGACATCTTACACTGTAGGTCGATTTTTCCGGATTTGGATTTTGTCCGGAGTCGCGCCCAAGCAAAAAAACTGCAACTTTTGCCGCCGCCCGGCACTCCATTGTTCACTGTCACATTCACCTGCAAGGAGTCACACAATGGCCCGCAAAACCGCCGCCCAAGCCGTCGAAGACCAAATCAAGGACCAAGCTTTCAGCGAACTCACCGCGCTGATCGAAGAGTCGGACAAACTGCTCAAGAGCAGCGCCTCCCTGGTGGGCGAAGAAGGCGAAACCCTGCGCGAGCAGGTCGCGATCAAACTCAAGCAAGCGCTGGACTCGGTATCCAACGTACGCGAGCGCAGCAAGCCGGTCGTCGATGCCACCGAAACCTACATCGGTGGTCATCCATGGCAGACCGTCGCCATCTCCGCCGGCTTCGGCCTGGTGGTTGGCCTGCTGTTGGGTCGTCGCAACTAACGCGTTCCGCATAGTTCTACGCATACGTAGCAGCTGCCGAGCGCAAGCGAGGCTGCGTCGGG
>JAEAMG010000759.1_pt1 | contig 32043 bp, 24 predicted proteins | sample 8958741 | NCBI WGS metagenome assembly JAEAMG01 (sample SAMN16933256, study PRJNA681125) | bioreactor sludge metagenome | isolation source: anaerobic bioreactor treating anionic surfactant - SDBS | place: India: Bengaluru | collected 2019-02-28 | reverse complement strand
ACAAGAAGAACCTCAATTGAGGTTCTTCTTGTGATATTTGTGGGACAGCAGTGCCCATTAGGGTGCTTTTTTTAGCTTTGGCAAATTAGTTTGCAGCAGCGTCAACGACTGGAATTTTCCCAATTTTTGCTTGCCAGATTTTAGGGGCAGTTGCGTGAATAGACGTACCATTGACATCAACGGCAACCGATACAGGCATATCTTCAACTTTGAATTTGTAGATTGCTTCCATACCCAAGTCGGCAAAAGCGACAACTTCAGCTTCACGAACAGCTTTAGATACCAGGTAAGCAGCTCCACCTACGGCCATCAGGTAAGTCGCTTTGTTGTCTTTAATAGCTTCAACAGCAGCCGGACCACGATCCGCTTTACCAATCATGCCGTACAAGCCAGTAGCTTCAAGCACTTGACGAGTGAATTTGTCCATACGTGTAGCTGTTGTCGGACCAGCAGGACCAACCACTTCATCACCTACAGGATCGACAGGGCCTACGTAATAAATGAACTTGCCTTTAAGGTCTACAGGAAGTTCTTCACCGTTATTCAACATGTCAACCATACGTTTGTGCGCAGCGTCACGACCAGTATAGATTGTACCGTTAAGCAATAAAGTATCGCCTGGTTTCCAAGAGTTCATTTCTTCTTGTGTGATGTTGTCCAGGTCAACACGTTTAGAAGATGAAGAATCCCAAGTTACAGCCGGGTAGTCTTCAAGTTTAGGTGCTTGAATGTGAGCAACACCTGAACCATCTAATTGGAAATGTGCGTGACGAGTTGCAGCACAGTTCGGAATCATACCGACTGGTTTGCCTGCAGCGTGACATGGGTAATCTTTAATTTTAATATCAAGAACAGTAGTTAAACCGCCAAGACCTTGCGCGCCAATACCTAAAGCATTTACTTTTTCGAAGATCTCGATACGGAGCTCTTCCATTTTGCTTTGTGGACCACGACGAAGTAATTCGTCCATGTTGATCTCTTCCATCAATGCTTCTTTGGCAAGCATCATGGCTTTTTCAGCAGTACCACCAATACCGATACCGAGCATACCTGGAGGACACCAGCCTGCACCCATGGTTGGAACAGTTTTCAGTACCCAGTCCACGATTGAGTCAGATGGGTTCAACATGGCAAGTTTAGATTTGTTTTCTGAACCGCCACCTTTAGCAGCAACAGTAATGTCGACTTTGTTGCCTGGTACGAGTTTGTAATGGATGACCGCAGGGGTGTTGTCTTTGGTGTTTTTACGGCCAAATGCAGGATCAGCTAAAACTGATGCGCGAAGTACGTTAGAGCTTTCCAGGTAACCTTGACGCACACCTTCATTGATTGCATCATCCAGGCTCATGGTTAAATCAAATTTAACGTCTAAACCCACTTCAAGAAATACGTTCACAATCCCGGTATCTTGACAGATAGGACGGTGGCCTTCTGCACACATACGGGAGTTAATTAAGATTTGTGCAATAGCATCTTTTGCGGCTTTGTTCTCTTCACGATCATAGGCACGGCTCATCGCTTGGATAAAGTCTTGTGGATGATAGTAAGAAATAAACTGAAGCGCATCTTTTACCGATGTGATCAAGTCATCTTGCTTGATAATAGTTGTCATATCAAATATCTCTTGAGCGGGCTGTTAGCTAGCGGGCTAAATTATAAGATAAAAAGCAGGTTTTGTGGGTATTTTGAATGCTTTTTGGCCGAAAGTTTAATAGCGAATTTCAGCACAAATGAATGGTCGTTTTTTGAGTGATTTTTGTCATAGAGATGACAAGGGTAATCCTTGTTTTGGGTAAAATTACATTTAAGATGTTGATTAACATGGTTTTAATTTATTTCTTATCTGGAATTATTGAAAAGTAAAATTTAATTTTTCTGTTTTCTTATTCGGGTTAAAGGTGGTCAAGTTGTCATAAATTTGCCCTAAAATTTTTACATCATAAGTGCATCAAATCTCATCTGATAAATACAGACGTCCTTCAATTGCTCCCGTCATGAATTTTTCTTTATATCCTGCAGTGATAGGGTTTCGGTCAGCAAGAAGATTAGGCACAGGCTTTATCTTCTTTTTTTGCTTTAAATTTTCTCAAAAATAAAAACATTCTAAATCTTCAAATCTTCAAATCTTCAAATCTTCAAATCTTCAAATCTAAACATTCTAAATCTTCAAATCTTCAAATCTTCAAATCTTCAAATCTTCAAATCTGGATCTAAATCTGCCTATACTCTTGAGAATAACATTTAGAAAAACTGCTCATGAAAGATCAGTCTGAGTTTGCGAAAAATATCATTAAAATTTATAAGAAACATGCACGTGCATGGACAGAATTACGCGGCCAGTTTCTGTATGAAAAAACCTGGCTCGATCATTTTCTTTCGTTGATTCCTGAACATGCTCAAATACTGGATTTGGGCTGTGGCTCGGGAAAACCAGTTGCGGCTTATTTAATTGAACAAGGTCATGCCGTGACGGGTGTGGATAGCTCAGATACGATGATTGAAATGGCAAAGCACAACTTTCCTAAACAGCACTGGATTCAGGCAGACATGCGTCAGCTGGATTTAGGTCAAAAGTTTCAAGGGATTTTAGCGTGGGACAGTTTTTTTCATTTGACTCAAGATGATCAGCGCAAGATGTTTGCTCAGTTTTCTAAGTTGGCTGAAACAGGGGCAGCTTTGATGTTCACCAGTGGGCCAAGTCATGGAGAGGCTCTTGGAGATCTATTTGGTGATGTACTGTATCATGCCAGTTTGTCGCAAGATGAATATCGCCAATTATTGAAAGATCACGGTTTTGAAGTGGTAAAGATGGTCGCGGAAGATCAGGACTGTACAGGACATACGGTGTGGTTGGCGCAAAAGTTTTGATTAAGCCATGCTTAATAAAATGTCGGTGAATAGATAAGTTAAATTTTAAAATATCAAAAAAAAACCACCCAATTTTTCAATCAGATGGTTTGGAAAACTTAAATTTACGAATTATTGAGCCGCTTGTTGCTCTGCCTGAATTGCAGTCAGTGCGATCGTGAACACGATGTCATCGACCAATGCACCACGTGATAAGTCATTCACAGGTTTGTTCAGGCCTTGTAACATTGGACCAACACTCACCACATTGGCAGAACGTTGCACTGCTTTATAGGTAGTGTTACCTGTGTTCAAGTCAGGGAAAATAAATACATTCGCGCGACCTGCAACTGGCGAGCCTGGTGCTTTAGACTGACCTACGCTTTCAACCGAAGCTGCGTCATATTGCAATGGACCATCAATCAGTAAGTCTGGACGGCGTTGCTTGGCAATTTCAGTCGCTTTGGCTACTTTTTCTACATCCGCCCCTGCACCTGAAGTACCGGTTGAATAAGAAATCATCGCGATGCGCGGATCAATACCAAACGCTTTAGCAGAGTCTGCAGATTGAATAGCAATTTCAGCCAGTTGTTCTGCATCTGGATCAGGATTAATCGCACAGTCACCATAAACATAAACTTCATCCGGCAACAGCATAAAGAATACTGAAGATACCAGTGAGTAATCCGGTGCAGTCTTGATTAACTGGAATGCAGGACGAACCGTATTGGCTGTCGTGTGGACTGCGCCAGATACCAAGCCATCAACCTGATCAAGAGCCAGCATCATGGTGCCTAAAACTACCGTGTCTTGTAGCTGTTCACGCGCTTGTAACTCGTTGAGTTTGCCTTTACGTAAATCAACCATTTTTCCGACATAATTCTCGCGAATCAGGTCTGGGTCAAGAATTTCTAAATCATGCGGTAATTCAATTCCACGTGCTTTTGCTACTTCAACCACAGCTTCAGGTTTTGCCAGCAGAATACAGTGGGCAATTCCACGAGATTGACAAATTGCTGCGGCCTGAATGGTACGTGGTTCATCCCCTTCAGGAAGAACAATGCGCTTTTTCGCTGCAATTGATTTTTGCACCAGTTCATGACGGAATGCAGAAGGAGATAAACGTGGTTTATGTGTATCGCTGATTAACTGTGTTAACCAGTCTGCATTGATGTGGCTGGCCACGAAACGGGTCACCTGCTCAGCACGCTCGGTATCATCTACCGGAATTTCATTGCTTAAATTCAGCAATTGTTGTGCTGTGTCAAAAGTGCTCAATTTGGTGTGTAAAATTGGCAAGCCATTTTTGATTGCTGTTTGACAGAATTCTAAAGCTTGAGTGCTTGGTGCCTGATGTTCAGTTAAAACCAAACCTGCCAGTGGAATGCCATTACTGCTTGCCAAGCTACTTGCAAGCAAGACATCAACACGATCAGAACCGCTGATGATGAGTTCACCTGCCACGAATTTATGCATTTCGTGTTCAATATTTGATGCAATTAAGCTGCTGTGTAATACACGGCGTTGTGCTGCTTCACCTTGGTTAATCCATTCTGCAGAAATATGCACAGCCAAGTCAGACATGCGTGGCACACTTAAAGTGTTGCTGAATGGAACTAAGCCAATGACTGGCATACAGTCTTTACCAATCATTGGGTGCGTGCTTTGAATTGCACTCACAAATCGGTTGGTATCGCTAATTAAACGCAGGTTTGGATCAAGCGTCACAGGAATCTGTGCAGAATCTTCCGGCAAGCCTTTGGTACGCATGAACAATACGCCTGCAGTACGCTCGCAAGTCGCACCACCAAAGAAGCGTAATTGATTGTCAACTTTTGCCGCGGTTTTTGCCGCATTGTTAATGTCGGCATTGCTGACAATAATCACTTTGGCATCAAGCGCTTTCGCCAGAGTGGCATTGAGTTCTGTCGCAAAAGGATCACGTCCGTTTGGTAGCACGCCTTCTACAATAATGACATCGTGATGTTTGGAAATTTCACGGTGTAAACGTACTGCATCTTCAAGCAGCTCGTCATTTTCATCATTTTTTAAACGTTCAGTCAGGGCCGCATAGGAAATCGGTTCAACGGTTTCATGCTTGAACAGGTGACGATACAGTGCAGTGGTGCGATCTGCTTCAGGCTGTAATTCTTGAGAGAAAGGCTTTAGAAAACCTGCTTTTACACCTTGGCATTCCAATGCATAAATTAAACCAAGACATGCAGACGTTAAGCCAACACCAATTTCTGTAGGAACCAAAAGTATTGTTTTCATAATTTTTTCTAAATCATAAAGGGATTTATTGAAAGCATAAGTAGGCTACGATTGCTTAAGCAATCGTAGTCTCACATTCAGGCTTTTTTGCAGCTGACTGATTTACCTCGCCTTCTACAACGTGTGCTGTTTCTTTGGCAATACGGCCTTCTTCATCGGTTGGAATGACCCAGATTTGAGGACCTGTGCCAGCATCAATACGACCTTCTGTACCGCGTTTTAAATTATTGTTTTGTTCTTTGCTTAAGTTGAAACCGAAGTGAGGTAAGTAAGCCATGGTCTTTTCACGGATATAAGCCGAGTTTTCGCCAATACCGCCGGTAAAGAACAGACCATCAAGACGTGGCAGGCCACAGCTTAAAGCAGCCAGAGATTTAGCCAAACGGTAGCAGAATACTTCAATGGCCAGCGTTGCATCTTCATTGCCTTGTTCTGATGCTTCAATCAAGGTACGCATGTCATTTGAAAGATTGTCTGATAGACCGAGCAAACCACTTTCTTTGTTCAGCATTCTGTCAATTTTATACACATCCCAGCCCAAGTTGGCAGCCAGGAAGCTGTGCAAACTTGGATCGACATCACCGCTACGGGTACCCATCACAATGCCTTCAAGCGGGGTCAGGCCCATTGACGTATCTACACTTTGACCATTCCAGATGGCACAGGTCGAGCTACCATTGCCTAAATGTGCAGTTAACCAGCCACCTTGTTTTAAGCTGCCTGCCAATTCTGAACCGCGTTCAGACACGTAAGCATGGCTGGTACCGTGGAAGCCATAACGACGCACGTTGTGCTCTGTATATAAGAATTTTGGTACAGCATAACGGTAAGCATGCGCTGGCATGGTTTGGTGGAATGCTGTATCGAATACTGCCACTTGTGGAAGGTCCGGGAACAAACGCATGGTCGCGTCAATTCCTACAAGGTGAGCAGGGTTGTGAAGCGGGGCAAGTGGCGTCGCTTCACGAATACGATCAATGATTTCTGGTGTTAATAACTCAGCTTTGGTCAATGTGCCACCATGTACGACACGGTGCCCAATCGCTTGAGGATTATAATGAGAAAGACGTTCTAAAATGGTTTCCAAAGCCTTTTCATGATCGGCATGTGGAATAGACAGTTCGAGTGGCGCGCCACCAACAGTGACACCCTTAATGCGTGCTTCAGCAGAACCTAAATTTTCTGCTAAACCAAAAATACGATCTTCACGACGTTCTGAAACGAGTGCATATTTAATAGAAGATGAGCCGCAGTTAATAACTAATACTGATGTAGACACGTTTTAATACCCGAATTTTAATTGAAATAAGTCGTCCCTAAAGTGATCTTTATGCAGTACATTTCAATGCAATTCAGATCAGTCTGCATGTTGTATCATGTGTTGATTTTCTGTCCTAGATAGACTTTAGGAGATTAGACTTAAGCACTATCGACCAGTGAAATAATAATAAATAGAATTTATTGGTTGATGGTTTTCATTTATTAATAAAATAGTACTCAAGCATAAACGCTCTTTCCTGTACGCCTTTAACCCTAGCATGAGAAATGAATTTTTAGCAGGAGCTAAGTGTTGTTTTTATGCTTAGTTTTGATACTTGATTTCTGACCAGCGTACAATAACATAGGCAATCAATGCCACCATAAAAAACACCAGCATCATCCAGGCCAGACCTTGCAAGGTTTCAATAATTGTCCGGTAAATTTCCAGTACCCAGCGCTCTTGAGTCAGTTCAATCACAATTTTCTTGTCATTCTCGGTATACGTCAGCGGCGTGATATATTTTTCCATATCGTAAATACGAATGCCTGAAGATGTTCCGACCACCATGCCGGCAAATTTGGTGTATTTTGCCCAGGCTTCATGAATCGGATCGTGAATAATGCGTGCCAGAATGGCATTAATCGAATTGGAAAAAATTTTCATCACTGTAAAAGAAACCAGTAATGCCAGTAAAAAGGTACAAATGATCAAATAATAAAACATGTGATTTCCCTTTTATCTTTTTCAGTTTTTTTATCATGTTACAAAATTTAGGGCAGGGATAGTGTAGTCGCTGTGTCCAGCTTCAGGGTTGAAACTGAACACTTAAAGATACTTTAGATAGAGGAATTATTGGCGAATTTGACCATCCCCAAATACCACCCATTTTTGCGAAGTCAGACCTTCTAGACCGACTGGGCCACGTGCATGAATCTTGTCGGTGGAAATGCCGATTTCAGCACCCAGACCATATTCAAAACCGTCGGCAAAACGGGTAGAGGCATTGATCATCACTGAGCTTGAGTCGACACGGGCCAGGAACTGACGCGCAAGACTAAAGTTCTCGGTAATGATGGCATCGGTATGGTGTGAACCATATTTGTTAATATGATCAATGGCTTCATCAATTCCGCTCACCACTTTAACTGCCAAAATTGGACCTAAATATTCAGTGTACCAATCTTCTTCGCTGGCCGGTTTGACGCTTGAACCGAGAATGCGCTGGGTTTCACGGCAGCCACGCAGCTCGACCTGCTTTTCTGCATACAGTTCAGCAATGCTTGGCAAGAAATCTTCTGCAATTTTCTCATCCACCAGCAAGGTTTCCATGGCATTACATACGCCATAACGATGGGTCTTGGCATTGAGTGCAATGGGCAGGGCTTTTTGCAAATCGGCCTGTGCTTCAACAAAGACATGGCAATTTCCATCCAGATGCTTGATCACCGGAATACGTGCTTCATTGCTGATCCGTTCAATCAGCCCTTTGCCTCCACGTGGAACAATCACATCCACATATTCAGACATGGTAATCAGATGGCCGACTGCGGCACGATCAGCTGTATTAATGACCTGTACCGAAGTTTCAGGCAAGCCTGAAGCCTTTAAACCGTGCTGAATTGCTTCAGCAATCGCCTTGTTCGATTGCAACGCTTCCGAACCGCCACGCAAAATAATGGCATTGCCTGATTTCAAGGCAAGTGAGGCGGCTTCCAGAGTCACGTTCGGACGCGATTCATAAATCATGCCCACCACACCTAAAGGTACGCGCATTTTTCCGAGCTGAATGCCTGAAGGACGATAGGCAAGGTCAGTGATTTCGCCAATCGGGTCAACCAGGTTCATCACATCTTTCAAGCCATGCAGCATGTCTTTAAAGCGGCTGGGGGTAAGTTCTAAACGATCAAGTAATGCACTGTCCAAATGATTGTTACGACCATTGGTCATATCGATTTGGTTGGCAGCCAGAATTGCAGCTTCACTGTCTTGTAATGCAGTGTAAATTGCAGATAAGGCATTGTTTTTGGTTTGGGTAGAAGCGCTTGCTAACACGCGAGAAGCCTGGCGTGCCTGTTGTCCTACCGTTTGCATATATTGTTCAATCGAATCTTGCATAGCGGTTTGATCACTTAGAAATTACATCTTCGATAGTAACAGTCTGGAACCCGACAATGAAGCACCTGCTCAGAAAAAAGTCCCTGAAACTTTCGGACTGTTAATATTTTGAAATCCTTTTCTAGCTAAATTTAGATAAGTGGTTATGGAATCAGTTGCTTGAGCAAGCGTCCTCTGTATATTATGAAAAGATAAAGACAGTGAAGTCTGATAATTACAGCGAAGAATGGACGCAGCATGACGCAGAAATTCTATATTTATTTTCTTGCAAAATAACAATAAGGCAAGAATGGAGGAAGGGATATGAATTCCATGATCCAAATGGACTCGGAAGTAGAAGAATCAAACTCAAATTCTGGTTTTTTTGATCTTTACCATAGGAACAGTTTTAAACAACCGGCACGTACCACCTGGATTGATGGCTGGAAAATTGAATATATGGCTATTGCTCAGCCAGAAACCATCCATAACACTCCCATTGTCATTATTGGGGGGGCTTTTCAAAATTTTAATTCTTATAAATATTGTGTGGAACAATTGCTCAGTGCAGGCCCGATCATTCTAATTGACCTGCCTTCCATGGGTGCCAATCAGCAAATTACCAATCGCGATACCGGTATTTCTGCGGGAACACTGGAATTACCTGATTTGGCTCGAATGTTGGGTGAGTGGGTCGATATTGAAAATTTACCCAAAGTTTCAGTGATGGGCATGTCGCTCGGTTCGGTTGTGGCTTCAAGTTTTGCCGTGCAACGTCCGGAACTGGTCGATCGCATGATTCTGATGGGCGTGATGCAAAAAACGCGTAAAAGCTGGCGTATGTTGCTGGAAGAATCTTTGCATTTAATGAATGAACAGCGCATGGATGAGTTTGGTCAGGCGGTGATTCTGTATCTGGTCAATCATGCCAAAATCGACCAAACCCGTATGTCACCGACAGCTAAACGTCTGTTCTTTAGGCAAATGGCCGAATTTACCGCCACCGAGCAAGACCGCTATGAAATTAACTGTAGCCGCTTATTGCGTTTAACCGATGTCCCTATTCCGCAATGTAAAGTACTGGTGGCATGTGGGCAATATGACAGTTTTACCTTGCCACATGAAAATGCCAATTTTGCTTTGCAATGTCCAGATATGGAATTTGCAATGATTGCAAATGCCGACCATGTACCGCAATTACAGCGCCGTAAGGAAACCATGAGCCTGTTTGCAACCTTCCTGCAGGGACAATCTATTCAGACTGTAGAAGGGATTATCCCGATGACACGTGCCCAGTTGCTGACCCTGGAGCGCCGTGGCGAAGAACGAATTGCCGTACAAAAACCGATGACCGTATTAACTCATCGTCATTCAGATTTGCATTTTTCCACGCATATTGTCGATTTAAACTTTTTTGGCGTTTTACTTGAGTTTACTCTTGGGGTGACTGACAAAGTTGCACAGTATCCACGTGATTTGGCCTTGCATCTGGAAGATGAAGAAGGTCAATTTAAAATTGAGTGCTTAATTTTTGAAGTTTATCCAACACGAGTTCGGGCTTTATTCAAGCATGGCAGTTTTGATGTGGCGGAACGTTTATTGCGTTATGTGCAACGACAAAAAGAAGTGATGACGGTTTTAGAATCGGTCAGTTAATTTGTGATCCATCCCAAAAAAAAACAGCGTTATATAACGCTGTTTTTTTTGCTTGCATGAATCATCCAGACCAGATCACCTAAGTGTTCTTCGTTAGAGGTGAGGGGTACAGCTGAATTTTGAAAATACTGCTGTGGCTGTACAATACTGACCTGTTCAAAACCGGCTTGCTGGAAAAACTCCTGCGCCTGCTGGGGATTAATAAAATGGAAACTAAAAGCACTCTTGGACATCCATTTCAGTAATTTACTGCTGGCCCAAATAAAATTGGCCAGTTTATTTTTCACCGGTTCTGGATAGATATCGGTAAGGTAATGCAGTTCTTTGAAATTCTGACCGTAATGTCTAATGGCTTGCAGCAGTTGTAATAACATGTCTTGGTTAAAATAGTTGATCAGGCCTTCACTAATCACCACCAAGGGGCGCTTGGGATCAAATACATGAAAAGCCTGTTCAAAATCCGCAGTGAATAAGTCTACCGATAAAACTTCCGGACTATGGGCATCAATCTGTTTTAAAGCTTGGGTTTTGATTTTTGCCATATCGGGTAAATCCAGTTCACGATAATCAATATCAGGAAATTTCTGCCGGAAACTCCAGCCACGCGGAGAAAGCCCGCTGGCAATTTCAAGCACCTGTAAATCTGGATGCTGTTCGATCAGTTGGGCCAGATGCTGATCAATCATGCAGTGGCGTTGTTTTAAGGTGGTACGCATACTGCCGCCGACAAATTTTTCAGCCCAGCTTTCTAAAGGATGCACCAGTTTGGCCAGCATTTTCCCTTTAGAGGTCGCAAAAACTGGATGAGAAATTCCCATGGTATACCAGATGTAACCAGTGTAATGGGCAGTAAATGAAATATGTCGATGTTCTGAAAGTTGTTGTGTCATGTCATCCTGACCTTATCTTTTTTTTAGTTTTTAACTTTGGTTGTTTATTGGTCGATTATCTTACGTTGCCAGTTTTGCTTATTTTTAGTTTTGATGCAAAGCAAAATGAGCTGAATTAAGCATACTTTTATTTTTGTTTATCATAAAGAAAAAGGAACACCTTGTCGTGTTCCTTTTGTCGTATTAATTCAATGATTTTTTAAAGTTTTCGATGCTATCGCGAACTTTTTGCCATTCTGCTCCCAAGTCCAGCGCTTGCCCAACACTAATCTCTGGAATTTTACCACGCATACGCTCCAGACGTGTTTGATTCGGTAAAGGCAAATCACGAATCCCTTCTAATGCCGTACATGCTGCTGAGCGGTCATTACAGACCAGACCCATATCACAACCAGCTTTGAGTGCAGCCTGAATACGGGCATCGGCACCACCGGCAACACAGGCTGCCTGCATGGTTAAGTCATCGGAGAACAGCACGCCATCAAAGTTGAGTTGCTGACGCAAAATATTTTGAATCCAGTAGGGTGAGAAACCAGCAGGATTCGGATCAACCTGGTCATAAATCACATGTGCGGGCATCAAGGCATCCAGTTGCGGCATCAGCTGGATAAAGGTTTGCATGTCCTTATGATAGATTTCTTCATAGGAACGTGAATCTACTGGTGCGGCTACATGTGAATCGGCCTTAACCGAACCATGGCCCGGGAAATGTTTACCGGTATTGGCCATGCCCGCACGTTTCATACCCTTGATGAAAGCACGGGCAAGGGGAACAATATCATCAATATTTTTGGCAAAACCGCGATCACCAATCACATCACTGACATCATTCAAATCCAGTACCGGGGCAAAACTGAAATCAATCCCAACAGCAAGCACTTCGGTGGCCATCAGCCAGCCACATTGTTCAGCCAATTCCACAGCACGTTCAGGTTCAGTCAGATAAAGTTCGCCTAAGCGACCCATGGCAGGCAGCAAGGTAAAGCCCTGTTTTAAACGCTGCACCCGACCGCCTTCCTGATCGACGGCAATTAAAATATCGGGTCTGACACGACGCATATGATCGGTTAAGGCACGAACCTGCTCAGGTGATTGTATATTTCGTGAAAATAAAATCATGCCGCCTACTTGCGGTGCTCGTAATAGTTCAATATCTTCTTGAGTAAGTTCTGTGCCAGCGATGTCTAGCATCAATGCGCCAATCATATCGGTGTCCGTGTTGGAATTTTATAAAGAAAAACAATACCCGAATTCTGCAATGATTTGCTACATTTTGACAGTACAGAATATGATAAAACTACACGACATACACATATTAAGTTGTTTAAGATTTTGAATATACTGCGTTCATGTCGAAAAACGACGTTGTAATATTGGTCAAAGACCAAGGAAGTACGAATTATTTATGAAACTTCAATCATTAGCTTGTGCAGTTGCAATTGCGACTGGAGGGTTTTTCTTTACTCATGTAGTAAATGAGGCAATTGCTGCAAACAATACCATTGCAGTTTCTCAAAGCATTCAGCCAACGCAGGAACAAGCCCTTGTATCACGCCAATTGGCGACTTTGGTTGACCGTCAGCATTATTTAAATCAGCGTTTAGACGCGGCGACTTCCAATCGTATTCTTGACTTTTATCTAGATAGTCTGGATGCAGACCATTCATTATTTTTGGCATCTGAAGTTGAACAATATAAGAAAAAGTATGGTGCAAATTTTGGTGCAGCATTAAAAGCAGGCGATTTATCAGGCCCTTACTTGATTCATGCCCAATATCGTGACCGCTTGAAACAGTTTTATGAGTTCATGTTGGCGGAATTGAAAAAGCCGCAAAACCTGAAACAAACCAATGTCTATATTGATACTGATCGCGAAAAAGCGCCTTATTTCAAGTCCGCAGCAGAGCAGCGCGCACATTGGCAAAAAATGCTGGTATCGCAACTCATCAACTTAAACATTAGTAAAGAAGAAGAGTCTGCGAAGCAAAAAGCCTTAAAAGATGATCCGACACTGGCCAATGGTCAGGATCTGGCTAGCCCTGAAGATTTAACTCCAGTTCAAACCTTGACCAAGCGTTATACCCGTCAACTTGAACGCATTACCCGTGTTAAAAGTGATGATGTTCTCGACAAGACGTTGAATGCGATGATGCTGACCTATGATCCGCATAGCAATTATTTCCCGCCGGTTGATGCGATGGAATTGAACCGTCAAACCACCTTGCAGCTAGAGGGGATCGGGGTTTCGATTCGTCCTGAACGCGGTAATGAAGATTACACCAAGATTGAAACGATTGTTGAAGGTGGTCCGGCCAGCAAATCAGGTCAGATTAAACCGGGAGACCGTATTATTGGTGTAGCACAAGACGGCGATAAAATGGTCGATGTGATCGGTTGGGCTAGTAATGAAGTGGTCGGCCTGATCCGTGGCAAGCGTGGAACCAAGGTGAGTCTACGTTTGTTGGGTGCGGGTGCATCAATGGGGCAGGCACGTACAGTCAGCCTGGTGCGTGATGTCATTCAGGAAGAAGATGCGGGTGTTCGTTCACGTACAGTTGAGATCAAACGGGATGGCAAAAACCATACCTTTGGTGTAATTGAAATTCCGTCATTTTATTTGAATTATCGTGCGCGCCGTGCAGGTGCGGATTATCGTTCGGTTTCTGAAGACACCAACAATGCTTTAAAAAGCCTGGCAGCCAAGAATGTAGAAGGGATTATTATCGATTTGCGTAATAACCCGGGCGGCTCGCTGGAAGAAGTTGCACGTATGCTGGGACAAGTCATCAAATCTGGTCCAGTGGTGCAAATTCGCGACGGTAATGGCAATGTCAGCGTATTTGAGGACGATGACGGTGGTGCACAAACCTATGCCGGTCCACTGGCGGTCATGGTTAATCTGGCTTCAGCATCGGCCAGTGAAATTTATTCTGCTGCTATTCAGGATTATGAGCGTGGTATCGTGATTGGCAGTACCACCACAGGTAAAGGTACGGCCCAGGTTCAACTGGATACTTTGGCCTATGGTCAGGCAACCTTGACCCAGCGTAAGTTCTATCGTGTTACGGGTGGAAGTACCCAAAATAAAGGGGTAGTACCTGATATCAAGCTGGTTGATATCTACAATGAAGAGTTTGGCGAGCGTAAGGCGAAGAATGCCTTGAAATGGGATACCATTCCAACTGCACCATTTAAGCGTGAAGGTTCGGTACAACCTTATGTGCAAAATCTGGCACAAATGTCACAACAGCGTGTAAGTGTTGATCCGCAATTTAAATATCTGGAGCAACGTAAAGCGATTGCGAAAAAAACCGATGAGCAAAAGCGTGTAGTGCTGGATATTGATCAGCGCAAAGCCGAGCTGAACGCACTTGAGCAGAAAACTTTAGAGGCGGAAAATCAGCGCCGCAGCCTGACGGGGCAAAAGCCTTATGCTAATTGGGAAAGTTATCAAGCCTCAATGGATGCTTTAATCGAGTCGCGTGCGAAAATGAAAGCAACACAACGACCTGCTTTACCCGAAGAAGAAAGCTTTGTTATGGAATCTGCCAATATTTTATTAGATTATGCAAAATTACAATCTACTAAGGCTGCTGGCCAGTAGGCGCTGTAATTTGGTATTTTTCATTTAAATTTTCCGAAAAAGCCAGTTAGTTGATCTGACTGGCTTTTTATTGATGCATGAGCAAACAGAGGCATTAGTTTTAAAATGATTTTAAAAATATGAACGGTGTGAGGATAATGATAAAAATGTTGAACTATGTTTCTATTGTAAAATGAATACATTAGAAATAAAAAAGAATAGAGCAATTATCACTTGACCAAAATGGAATAGTATTAGATTCTTGTTTTAATTGATTGTTTTTATAACCACTCTTTAAAGATAAAAATTTTCTTGCTTGTATGAAAAGTATCAATCACGTGGATTAAAACAAGAAAGATACCTTATACGGAACTGAATATGGTTCATATACATTATGATTTTAGTCTGGTGATTGCTTCGATAGTTGTTACTATTTTGGTCTGTTATTTTACTGTTTCATTCGAACAATTATTATTCCGTGGCCTGCGTCAGAAATATGAAAAAATGCTTCTCATCATCAGTGGTCTGATGCTTGGAGCTGCAATTTGGTGTATGCACTTTGCTGGTGTGCTCGCTTGTCATTTACCAGCAGATTACTCTTTTGATTATAGTCTTACTTTTGTTTCCTATATTATTGCGTTCATTGCATCTACTTTTGCCATTTGGTTGACTACACGAGAAACCTTACCCTTCGGCCGGCTTGTTTTAGGTGCGGTACTGATGGGAATAGGTAGTGCCGGAATGCACTATACTGGCATGATGGCGCTGATCATCAATCAGCATCGGATTTATTATGATCCTTTGCTGACAATTTTTTCTGTTTTAATTGCAATTGCAGGTTCAGGTTTAACGTTCTGGCTTATTTTTAAATATAAAAATGCAGTACAGCAAAAGCTGATGATCAAGATTTTTCTGGTATTGATGATGGCGCTAACCATTGTCGCGATGCACTATGTCGGTATGTGGGCAATCGCTTTTTATGAAGTTTCTGCAGATCAACAGATTGCACCTTATCAAACTGGCCAGGGATTAATTTTATTAAGTGTGATTTTAGTCACCAGTTTAATTTTTCTCGCTGCATTTTGTGTCGCTGTGCTGGAACAAAGACTGGAAATCCGAAATATACAGCTTTCTAAAGCCAATCGTGAACTGGCCAATCAGGCTGTGCAGGACAATTTAACTAAGTTGCCCAATCGTTTATTCCTGGCGGAATATTCACATTTTTTATTTACCGATCATCGTTACAGGGATGATAAAATTGCCTTTCTCTATATCGACTTAGATCGTTTTAAAGCGGTCAATGATGTATTTGGGCATCATATCGGTGATCAGTTGCTGGTGCAATTGGCGACCCGCATTCAGCAGAATCTGAAACCAAACGAAAAACTGCTTCGTCTAGGGGGAGATGAGTTTTTGATGGTGCTGGAACAGGCTACCCTCGAACATGCAGTTGAAAAGGCCGAGCAGTTATTGGAACAAATCCAGGACAGCTTTTTGATTGCCGGTAAAGAGATCAATATTTCCAGCAGCATTGGCATCGCCCTGTATCCCGATCATGGTAATAATTTGCAGGATCTACTGATTAATGCGGATGCAGCCATGTTGACGTCGAAATATCAAGGGAGAAATACCTATTCGCTGTTTAGTTACAGTGCTGATCAGCAGGAGACCAAAAGTCAGACCAAGCTGATTAATGATTTATATAAAGCAGTTGAAGAACAACAATTTGTTCTGTTTTATCAGCCCAAATTTACCACTGGGGATTATGCCATTTGCGGCGTAGAAGCCCTGATCCGCTGGAATCATCCAAGCTTGGGAATGTTGACGCCAAACATGTTTATCGCGGGGGCTGAAAAAACTGGGCTAATTATTCAAATGGGCTATTGGGCACTCGAGCAAGCCTGTAAGCAAATTCAAATCTGGGAACAGGCCGATTCCAACTATTTTCCAGTCGCCGTGAATTTATCCGCCGTACAATTTGAACATAAACATCTGTTTACAACACTAGAAAAATTATTTGCTCAATATCAGATTAATCCTAATCATTTAGCCATTGAAATTACAGAATCGACAGCTATGCATCACGTGGACTCTACCATTCGGAGTTTTGATCGGTTACGTCAGATGGGGATTAAACTGGCGATTGATGATTTTGGAACCGGGCATTCCAGCTTTTTATATTTGAAGAACCTGCCGGTGGATGAATTGAAGATAGACCGGGAATTTATCCGGGATCTGGCAGTCGGCTCAAAAGATGAAATCATTCTGGCAAGTATTATCCAGCTGGCCATAAAACTGGGTTTGGTGGTCACTGCAGAAGGGGTGGAAACACCTTTGCAGGCAGACATCCTGACCCGTTTAGGCTGTCAGCAATTGCAGGGTTTCCTGTTGGGGATGCCAATGGATGTGGACCGTCTGGAAACAATGGACAAGGCACTATTTACTTAAACTTGATGCGGGTTGAACAGGTTTAGTTTATTTCAAAAGTTTTATGATCTGTTGCAATATGGTCAATTTTTCATATTGATCGTATTTGATCTTGAGCACTCTGGTTCTGCAGTAAGTATTTTCCATAAGTTTTAAAGATGAGTTAGCGGCGCAGGTCGCTTAGCGACGTACATTTGCCATTATTTCCCACCTAGGGTGAATAATATCATTAAGTTTATTTAATAAATTCATAGTCTGGCTGAAGAGTCGTTTGAAAATCCACTTTATATTTCAACTATATTCAGCTGCTTTTGATTTGGTCTAGTTACAATGGAATAAAATGTCAGCATTACAAATATAAGATAAAAATAATAATGATTGCTTTTACCAGTTCCAATCATCTTTAAAAAGTTATTTTTTAACTAAGTTGTTGATATAAATAAATATAATTATTTTTTATTCAATGGGCTTTTTTGTGCAACTTTAGTCGGAGATAATGTATATGGTTGAAATTTATACATTTTACAAAAAATTAAAGTATTGTTTCCGATTTAGGTGACTTAGATGATTTTTTCTAAAAATGATACAAAAAGCCATATTTGTGTTGTTGGAAAAGCTCTAAATTGTAAACATTATGAATAAAAAGTGAAGGAAACACTTTAGTAATCTTTAAATGTATTTTCACGAAATCATTAACTTTTAAATAAAACGTTTCAATTTAAGAAAAAAAGGATGCTGGTCAAAGGCATCTAATTTCCACCTCATTTTGTTGAGAGGACTAGATTATGAATAAGATTTATCGTTGTATATATAATGAAGCATTAGGTACATGGGTGGCTGTTAGTGAGCTAGCACAGGCAAAGGGCAAGCGCAGCCGGGGACGTTTAGCAAAAACCATTTTGGCGACCAGCCTTGCTGTGGCGGGAACCGTAGGCAGCTCTGCAGCTTTTGCAGTTGATTTACCAGCAGCCAGTTATTCACAAATTATTGTAGATGGAAGTGATGCGAGCGTTACTCTGACTTCTGCAACAACGCCTGTTGTTGTAGGGCCGATTGATGCTGAAATTGGATCTTATCCTGAAATTTTGCCAGATCCTCAACCAGATTCAACCATTGTCGTGGCCAATGGCGCGCAGTTTAATTATTCATCGCTGGAAGCTACCAATAACTATGCATCAACTGCTTTCAATTTATTGGGAGATGGAAGCGGTACATTAACGCAAGCACAGCAGGCCTATTTGGATAAGAATGCCACCGATATGGCCAAGACCACCAAAGGCAAGCATGGTGAATTAGAGCTCGCCGCTGTTCCTGCCGGTGTTGTACAGATTGTTGGCAATGGTACATTTGGAACTGTCGGGCAAGCTGCCGATGCAGGCAATACTTTAATTCATTTAGGTGCTGAAAGTAGTTTGACTGCTACAGGTACTGCACATGGTATTTATGCAGCCAACCAGACCGGTAATGTGAACGTAACCATTGCGGGAGATATCAATACTCCAGATCGTGTGTTTGGTGCCACGTATACCGGAAATGTATTAGGCCCTGCTGTGGATGGAAGCGGCAATCCTCTCTATGTTCAGCAAACCGATGGAAATGGTGAATTGGTTGTTGATGAGTTCAATAATCCTGCCTATGTCCAGTTAATTGAACACGACAAACCTGTATTTGATGAAAATGGTGATCCTGTTTATCTTCAGGTCATGGAGCCCACCGGGGATACCCGCGAAGTAGCTGTAGTGACCGCCGGTGGTGGTCATGGTGTTTATGTCGATACTCTATCACCAACAGGAATTTATCCTGAAACGCCACAAGCCATTTCTATCACACAGCTGTCTACGAGTACCATTGCGGCTGGCGGTGCTGGAATTAAGGGAGTTGCAGGTGGCTTGGGAACCGTAAGTATTAGTCAGGATGCGGGTGCAGTCATTGGTGCTGGTGATGGTGGTATCGCTGCGGAAGGTGAAGCCGGTGATGTCACTGTAGCGATGGCTGGCACGATTAATTCTGGCGGTAACGGTATTCATGCGCATGCTGGCGCAGGCGATGTAACAGTGAATTTGGCTTCAACTGCGCAAATTGTTGCTGGTGAAAGTGGTCTTCATGCCCATACTAGCAACTATAAAGGCGAAGATGGATTAGCATCGGGAAATAAAAGTGTTGTAACTGTCGCGACCGCTGATGGTAGCTCGATTCAAGCTGCTGAATCCGGCATTCATGCCCATTCCGGTGGTGGTAACGTGATTGTCAATAATGCTGCTAATATTGTGGCTGCAACGCTTGAGCCTATCAATAATGAAGTGGTTTATGCCAATAGTTCAACCGCCATGCAGGATATTAGCAATGGTGGACGTGCGATTCATGCCCATTCTGGCGGTGGAACCGTTACAGTAAATTCTTCAGGTGATTTGTTGGCCTATGAAGATGGAATCTATGCTCACTCAGGTGGTCATAATGATGATGGCACCGAGTTTGTGAATGCCAACAAAATTGTCGTCAATACATCTGGAAATATAATCAGTGCTATTGGTAATGGTATTCGCGTCAATACCGCGGGTGCTGCTGAAATTACCAATACTGCAAATATTACGGCTGCTTTTAGAGATTATGTCCCAGTTGAAGGTGATTTACCTTTCCCTAACGAACCAGAAAATCCTGCGAATTGGGAGTTGGCAGATATGTACGCCATTTTAGGTGGCGCTGGTGACGAAACGGTTAATCAGCAAGGTGGTACGCTAATCGGTGGTATTAATCTGAAAGCAGGTGACGATACGCTGATTGCAACTGGCGGTAAAATAGTCGGTGATATCTGGATGGAAGCTGGTTCAGATACCCTGAGCCTGAAAGCAGGAACTGATGTTTCAGAACTTAGCTATCTGGACGGTGGTTCGCAAGCGGATACCTTAAATATCGGTGTGGATTTGACGGGTTTTTCAGCCGAAGAGCCAGCCGAAGTGACTTATCCTGATAAGCCTATCTTGCCAGGTGCAGCGGGTAATGTCGCACTGGTAGGATGGGAAACCGTTAATGTGCAGAATGGTGCAGTCTTTAGTTTGAGTGGTGATCTTAATTTATCAGGTGATTCTGAGCCTGTGCCAACAATCATGATGCTCGCGCCAACTACAACAGGTACATTGAATATTGAAGAGGGTAGTACGCTCGCGTTGGCACCAGGCACCCTTGCATCGACAGTAACTGCGAATGTGAACAATTTTGGTACTATCGACTTGCATCGTGGTGATGCAGCACCTGTCAACACGTTAACCGTTGAAGGGAATTATGCTGCTGGTTCAGATTTAATCGTAGATGTGAATCTGGCTACAGGCGCATCAGATCAACTTGTGATTAATGGGACTGTAACAGGGAATACCCATGTGACCGCGATTAACGGTTTAGGCGATGTCACTGCGGCAGATCAGATCACTCAACTTCCGACGGTCATTGTTACAGATCCAACAGGTGGTGGTACATTTACTGGAATGGCAGGAACGTCAAATGCTGGTGAAGGTCAACTAATATCAAATGAACTAGGGACGGAATATAGCTGGACATTGAATGCCTTGAATGCAGAAGGTACGCCAATCTATAAAGCGGAAGTGTCGGGCTATACCCAAATGCCATATGCCAACACCTTGCTGGGCTATGACATGCTAGGCACCTTGCATGATCGTGTCGGTGAGCAGCAGACTTGGGCTTGGGACAAGTGTGGTGAATGCCAAGAAACTCAGGGTAACCAGGTATGGGCACGAGTACGTGGCGGCAATACCGAGTTAACGGGTGATAACCGCCTGGATATGGATATTGATAATTTCGTAGCGCAGGTGGGCTATGATTTTGCGGTCAATTACAACCCGGAAAATGGTTCACGCCGTCATACTGGATTCATGCTGGGGTATGGCCAAAGCAAGATCGATTTCTTTGACCAATATCGCGCCGAAAATGCACAAATCGTTGCTGATAAATTTACTGGTGAAGGTACCACTGATGCAGCGAGTCTTGGTTTGTACTCGACCTATTATGACAAAAATGGTAGTTATCTGGATTTAACCGGGCAAGTATCTTATCTGCAAAATGAGTATGAATCGCGCAATAACCGTGATGTTGACCAGGATGGTTGGGGTGCTGGCTTATCTGCTGAAGTGGGTCGTCCGTACAAATTGGGCAACAGCCACTGGCTGATTGAACCGCAGGCTCAATTGTCTTATCAGTTTGTTAGCCTGGAAGACTTCAATGATGGCAGTGCACATGTAGATCAGGATGATCAACACAGCCTGAGAGGCCGTATCGGTACTCGTTTGGCGTATAATGCACCGACTGCAGACTACCGTACCAAAACTTTCTATGCAGTTGCCAATGTACTGAGCGACTTTATTGAACCGACCGATGTCAATATTGGCCGTGACAAGTTGAATGAAGACTATAGCCGTACTTGGGGTGAGGTTGGTTTAGGGATGCAGTTGCCGATTGCCACATCTGCCTATGTTTATGCAGATGCACGCTATCAGCAAGAGCTGTCTGGTGAAGACCGTAATGGTTACACCGGCACGATTGGTCTGAAACACAGCTGGTAATTCAGAAGCAGGTCATTCCCGGTAGATGCCATGCCGGGGATGATCATTCAAGCATGAAATAGAAGGAAATCGTGATGAAACAAAAACTGATAATGACATGTGTGGCTTCAGCTTTGCTTAGTTTGACAGCGTGTGCCAGCTTGCAGAATGTTGATAATAAATGGTGTCCACCGGTAGAAGCGGCTCCTGCACCAGTTGTGGTTCCACCAGCACCTGTACAGATGGAGCGTGTGGAACTGTCTGCGGATGCCCTATTTAAGTTCGACCGTTCCACTGTTGCGGATCTGTTACCTGAAGGACGCCGTCAGCTGGATGAACTGGCGAGCCGCATCAGTAATGGTTATGTACGGATTGAACAGATTCGTATTACCGGCCATACTGACCGTCTTGGTTCGGAAAGCTACAACCAGCGTCTGGGTCTAGCCCGGGCAACCACGGTCAAGGATTATCTGATGAGCCAAGGCGTGAATGTGGCGATGGAAGTGGCAAGTGCCGGTGAAAGTCAGCCAAAAACCACTAGTTGTGTGGGCAATAAGGCAACTGCAACACTGATTGCCTGTTTGCAGCCGGATCGCCGGGTAGAAGTTGATGTCACTGGTGTGAAGAAAGCAGAATAATTTAAGTGTTAATTGGGCCCGGGTGAAATCATTCGGGCTTTTGTTTATCTACAGCTTTTATTGATCTGTAAAAATAGTACTTCCATCAGCTGTAAACTCACCGTGTGAAAGCTGACCATCGTGTTGTCTTCACATAAGTGCACATCAGTATGCTTTAAATCGTGAACACCCCCGATACAATAACTATAAATCTGCTACAATTGCGCCAATTTTAAGTAATCACTTCACTGGCTTGATACACATCAATACGTGTGTACAAAACGGTGTACATATTGAAGATTTTCCCTATGTTTAAAGAGCAACTCGCTAGAGAAGTCGCAACTCGCAGGACATTCGCCATTATTTCCCACCCCGATGCCGGTAAAACCACCATGACAGAAAAACTGCTGTTATGGGGGCAGGCGATTCAGGTTGCAGGTATGGTGAAAAGCCGTAAATCGGACCGTGCAGCCACTTCTGACTGGATGGAAATGGAAAAAGAGCGTGGGATTTCGATCACCACCTCGGTGATGCAGTTCCCCTTCAAAGACAAGATGATCAACCTGCTGGACACTCCGGGACACGAAGACTTTTCGGAAGATACCTACCGTACCCTGACCGCGGTGGACTCTGCCTTGATGGTGATTGACGGTGCGAAAGGTGTCGAGGAACGGACCATTAAATTGATGGACGTGTGTCGTATGCGTGATACCCCCATCATCTCTTTCGTCAACAAAATGGACCGTGAAATCCGTGAGCCTTTGGAGCTGCTGGATGAGATTGAAAACGTCCTGAAAATCAAATGTGTACCATTAACCTGGCCACTGGGTACCGGTCGCGATTTTGCCGGTGTTTATAATCTTCTGGAAGAAAAATTCTACGTTTATAAAGCCGGTTTTGGTTCAGTGATTACCGATATTGAAGTGCGTGATGGCTATGATCATGCCGATCTGCGTGAAAAAGTCGGCGAACTGGCTTGGGCTGCATTTGAAGAATCGCTGGAACTGGTGCAAATGGCCAATGATCCATTAGACCGTGAAGAATTCCTGGCGGGTCGTCAAACACCTGTTTTATTTGGTACGGCGCTGGGTAACTTTGGTGTAGATCATGTACTGGAGGCTTTCAGTAACTATGCACCTGAACCTAAAGCCCATCCGACTCAAGACCGTAAAGTAGACGCCACTGAAGAAGGTTTTACCGGTTTTGTCTTCAAGATTCAGGCCAATATGGATCCGAAACACCGTGACCGTATTGCTTTCATGCGAATTTGTTCAGGCAAGTACGAAAAAGGCATGAAAATGAAGCATGTACGTATTGATAAAGACGTGCGCATCAGTGATGCCTTGACCTTCCTGGCCGGTGACCGTCAGCACCTGGAAGAAGCTTGGCCGGGCGATATTATTGGTTTACACAACCACGGTACCATCCAGATTGGCGATACCTTTACTTCAGGTGAAAAACTACAGTTTACCGGTATTCCACACTTTGCTCCGGAAATGTTCCGCCGTGTGCGTCTGAAAGATCCATTGAAGTCGAAACAGCTGCAAAAAGGTCTAAAAGAGCTTTCAGAAGAAGGTGCAACCCAGGTATTCATGCCGCAAAACAGCAATGACCTGATTGTGGGTGCAGTCGGTGTGCTGCAGTTTGAAGTGGTCGCGTACCGGCTGAAAGAAGAGTATAAAGTGGACTGTGTCTATGAGCCGGTCAGCATCAATACCGTTCGTTGGGTATCTTGTGAAGATGAGAAGAAATTCAACGAATTCAAGAAAAAAGCCCATGATCAGTTGTCAGTTGATGGGGGCGGTCACTTGACTTATCTTGCACCAAGCCGGGTGAATTTGCAGCTGATGCAGGAGCGTTATCCGGATATCGTGTTCCGTAATACCCGTGAACACTAAGACAACCAATAAAACAGCTTCTTTATGAAGCTGTTTTTTTAGGGAGTTGATGACATTTCATCAATATGTATCGTCGCAAACATAGATGAAGTGTCAACAGACCCTGTGTAAAATTATTAAGATAAATGAATTGCTTGAAAAAAAGAGTGGTCAGCATGAACGGAAAACTCGGGGCTACATCCGTAATCATCATGGGGCTGATGCTCAGTGCCTGTGATGCTTCAAAACAAGAATCCAAACAACCTGATCAGGAACAGTCATCCACTTCGGTATTTAAAACCGAAAAGGCAGATGTCTTACCCTATTTAAACATTCAGGAACAGCCGGCAAAAATTGCCTTGCCTTTTTGTGAAACAAAGAACTGTATTGACCTGAGTATTCAAACGGTACATACCGAAGATGCCTGGTTAAATGACTGGATTGCCAAGAGTCAAGCCAAGGTTATTCAAGATCAAATTGGCTTAAAACAGGATATGAGCCTGCAGCAGGCCGTAAATGCCTATGTGAAAAAGTCGGATGCCTGGCAGGCAAAATTTGCTAAAAATAAGCCCTATGAACTGTCAATGTATACCCGAATTGCCTATCAGCGGAACCAGTATGTGCTGATGCAATTAGGCGTTGACACGATGCAAGAAGAAATAAAAGTAAAAGAGCGCTATTATTTCTTTGTAGCTGACCGTAAAAAACACAAAGCGGTGACGTTGCTGGATATTTTGGAACCTCAGCAGCAAACCGCCATGAATAGTATTGTGCAGCAGGCTTATCAAAAATGGTTAAAGCAACAAAAGGCTGAAGTCAGACAGAAAGCGCCAAAGAAACTGTATTGGGGACAGGCAGACTGGTTCTTTGATCAGGAAGGGATCGGTTTGCATTATCGCACCCATGAAATTGTTAAAGATGGTGCCCAGCTGGATATTTATTTAACCAAAGAACAAACCAAGCAGATATTGAAAGCTGACGCTTATCAGCATATGTTTTAGTCATCGGTAATCAATCCAGATATTGAGTGAACGTCCATTTACCAGATTTAAGTTTATAGGTCAGATGATGCTAAAAAATAAAACGATCTTTACTCTCAGTGTTGTTGCGGCGGCAATTACCTTGAGTGCATGCCAACCTAAACAAGCTGAGCCTAAAAAAGAGGACAAAGTAGCCCAATCGCAAGCTGCTCAAGCCGAAGTTTTAACATTGGCAGGCGACACGGAAAAGCTGACTTTAAATTTACCTCAATGTGATGGGAATAGTTGTCCTGAAATAAATGTCGAGCGTCTTTCCAGTAACCAGGCATTTATTGATGAATTTATTGATCAACAAGTTTTAAAGCAGCTAGATCAAATTTTAGATATTTCGCCGAAATTGTTGAAGACAGAGCAGCAGGTGGTGACTACAGCAAGCAGAAATTCGAAAGATTTAAATCCGGCTCAGGCATTTGAAGCTGCTGCATCGGAAACTATTGAAACACCGAAACAGAAACTGGAAAAACAGGTGGCGCCTTATCTGCAGACCTTTTTATCGCTGGATAAAGAACTGAAAGCCTTAAGTGCCAATCATCAGATCAGCCTGATGATCAAGCCGAAGATTCTCAATGCAGGCCAACCTTTGGCAACTGTGGTGTTAAATTCCAGCAGTTATCTGGGTGGTGCACATGGTTCATCCTCACAGTATTATTATAACTTTGATTTGAAAAAGAAAAAATTGGTCGAGTTGGATGATATTCTGGCGCCCAAGCAGAAAGCTGTACTGAAACAGAAAGCCCATGAAGAGTTTAAACGTTGGGTTATTGATTCCAAGTTGGCAAATAGCGTTGAAGAATACGAACAGGCGTGGAAATTTACTTTATCGGACAATTTCTACCTATCCACTCAAGGTCTGATTTTGCAATATGGCGAATATGAAATTGGGCCTTATGTGGTGGGCTTGCCACGTTTGACCATTCCTTATGAGCAGTTGCAAACCGTACTGAAGAAAGAGTACTTGCCTCAGGCTGAACTCAAAAATGATGCTGCATCGGCAAGTACACCTATTGCAAATAAAGCCCGATCTTAATGTCTTATTCACTGTTTGATACCCATACCCATTTTGATGTTCCCGATTTCGATGCAGATCGGGAGCAACTGGCGCATGCGGCCAAAGCAGTTGGGGTAGAACGCTTGATTCTGATTGGTTTTGTTCAGTCGCGTTTTCAGGATCTGCTCTACACTCAGCATTTTCTCAATCAATTAAAAGATGCTCCTCAAAGTTATTTAGCACCGGGATTGCATCCTGTTTATATTGAACAGCATCAAAATGCACATTTGGCCGATTTAGAATCAGTGTTGAAAAATGAAGATTGTGTTGCAGTGGGTGAAATTGGCCTAGATACTTTTTTAACACAGCACAAGCAGCCAGCCATGTTTCAGAAACAAAAAGATTTTTTTGCTGCACAACTGGAATTGGCGCAACAGTTTGATAAGCCGGTGTTATTGCATATCCGAAAATCACATGCAGAAACGCTGGCGATATTAAAACAGCAGCAATTTAGCTTGGGTGGAATTGCCCATGCGTTTAGTGGCGGCATAGAAGAAGCCAAGGCCTTTATTCAACTGGGCTTTAAAATTGGCGTCACTGGGCAAATTACCAATCCCAATGCCAAAAAACTGCATCGCGTGGTTCAGGCTATAGGTGCTGAACATCTCGTTCTGGAAACCGATTGTCCGGATATGACACCCTTATGCTGTCAAAGTTCCACTGAACATCGAACTCGCAATACGCCAGTCAATTTACCTTATGTTCTGGATGGATTGGCACAATCGCTGAATCTGGATCAGGCTTTTCTTGCTGCACAACTCTGGCAAAACTCCCTGGATGCTTTAAAGTTGGCATCTTGAAAAACATTGTAAAATCATATTTTATCCATCAATATCGGTTTTTAGGGTATGTTGTGCCATGAATCAGCTTGCTTGTCTGAGCGATATTTTATGCAAAGTTGCAAAGATTCATTTTCTGTTCTTAAATGCGTTTTATACTCATTCAAAAATCTAAATGACAATAATGAGGGAATTATGCAAAGTAATAATCCTATTTTAACCCGGGTCGAAACCCAGAGTGATTTTAACCATGCCATGACGGTGCAAGGTGCCATTCAAAAGTCGGTGATATTGACAGTCATTGCTGCTGTAGTCGGTGTATCACTCTTTTTATATAGCTTTCTCACCCTAAATATATCGATGGCTTATGCTGCTGCAATGGTGGGAGCAATTGGTGGATTTATCCTGGCACTCATCGTCACATTCAAGCCGAATACCGCCCCCACATTAGCCATTCCTTATGCACTGTTTGAAGGGGCATTTTTAGGGGGAATTTCGGTTGTATTTCAGCTGAAATTTCCAGGTGTACCGTTACAAGCCTTGCTGGCAACCTTTGTTACCACACTGGTCATGTTTGGGTTATACCGCTTCCAGATTATTCGTGCCACAGAAAAATTTAAAGCTGTAGTGATGTCTGCTTCGATTGCCATTGCCATTGTATTTGTGGTGCAAATGGTCATGGGGCTGTCTTTTGGTTCCAGTATTCCCTATATTTTTGAAAGCAACTGGCTGGGGATTGGCTTTGCTGCATTTGTCGCGGTCATTGCTTCTTTAAACCTGATACTCGATTTTGACCTGATCGAATCATCTGCTGCACAGTATGCGCCAAAAGCGATGGAATGGTTGTGTGGTATTGCCTTATTGGCGACCTTGGTCTGGATGTATTATTCCTTCCTGCGCTTGCTGGGTTTATTACAAGGGGATGATTAATCCTTTTAACCATGAAAGCGAGCTAGATAGCACGATCAGTTCAGAAATGCTCCCCAATGGTGGAGCATTTTTTTTGATTTTTACACAACATGTTAAAAAAAAGGCGCATTATGCAATTTCGCAAATGCTTCAGACTTGGCATTATGCTGCTAAATTATTTTGAGTGAGATTCACATGGCACAAGGACTATTGGCGGGTAAGCGTTTTCTCATCGCGGGTATTGCAAGTAAATTATCCATTGCATTTGGTATTGCTCAAGCCTTGCATCGTGAAGGTGCTGAACTGGCATTTACCTATCCGAATGAAAAATTAAAAAAACGTGTTGATGAGTTTGCTGCACAATTCGGTTCAACACTGGTTTTCCCTTGTGACGTGGCGGTAGATGCTGAAATTGACCAGGCTTTTGCAGAATTGGCAAAACATTGGGATGGTTTGGATGGCGTAGTTCATTCAATCGGTTTCGCGCCAGCGCATACTTTAGATGGTGACTTTACTGATGTTACCGACCGTGAAGGTTTTAACATTGCCCACGACATTAGTGCATACAGTTTTATTGCCATGGCACGTGCTGCAAAAACTTTATTAAAAGTTCGCCAAGGCTGTTTGTTGACTTTGACTTATCAGGGTTCTGAACGTGTAATGCCGAATTACAACGTTATGGGTATGGCGAAAGCATCATTAGAAGCGGGTGTGCGTTATTTGGCATCAAGCCTTGGTGCAGAAGGCATTCGCGTAAATGCCATTTCGGCAGGTCCAATCCGTACTCTTGCAGCTTCAGGTATCAAGTCTTTCCGTAAAATGTTAGACCTGAATGAAAAAGTTGCGCCACTGAAACGTAATGTGACCATTGAAGATGTCGGTAATGCGGCATTATTCCTGTGCTCACCTTGGGCCAATGGTATTACTGGCGAAATTATGTATGTTGATGCCGGCTTTAATACTGTGGGTATGAGCGCTGATTTAATGATGGATGGTGAATAATCATCGGTCAATTCCTTCTCCCAAAGGGAGAAGGAGAAATATGGCAATAAAAAAGACCGCATATGCGGTCTTTTTTATATCAGGTTGGCTTAAACAATTAAGCTTGACCTTCAGCAGCGGCTGCTTGCGCACGTTGCATATTGGCTTCGAATTCAGCATCGAAGTTAATTGGTGTAAGCAGCAATTGCGGGAAGCTTCCTTTGGTGACCATGTCATTGACTGCTTCGCGTAAGAACGGGAACAGGATATTTGGACAATAAGCACCCAGAATATATGGCAGGCGTTCTTCTTCAACACCGTCAATCAGGAAAATACCGGCTTGCGTTACATCCACGATAAATGCAGTATCACCTGCATTGTTCGCTTGAACCACGACTTGTAATGACACTTCGTAATGCGTCGCATCAATTTTTTCTGCAGAAGAAGACAGGTTGATATTTAATTCAGGCTGCCATTCTTTAGTAAATACTTGTGCCCCAGGTACTTCAAAAGAAATATCTTTAGTATAAATACGTTCTAGTGCTAATTGTGGTTGAGCTTGTTGTTCACTCATTCTTTAATCCTTAATATGAAGAGCTGACTTAATATAGGGTTAAGCCAGTAGTTCGTTTAGTTTTCCTTCACGCTCTAAAGCATAAAGTTGATCAAAACCACCAATAAACTGGTCGTTAATAAAAATTTGTGGAACAGTACGATGATTGGTGCGTTGCATCAGTTCCACACGTACTTCAGGCGCTTCGTTAGATAAGTTAATTTCTTTATAAGCCACGCCTTTACGCTCAAGAAGTTGTTTTGCGCGAATGCAATAAGGGCATACGGTGGTGGAATAAATAATTACTTCAGCCATTCAAAATCTCCAAGCCTATTATTTGCTTTTAATCAGGGGTAAGCCTTGCACTTTCCAGTTGTTGATTCCACCGTCTAGACGGTAACTGTCGGCATGTCCCACTTGTTGTAAGGCGGTTCCTGCGATTTGACCCAGGTTACAAATAAACACCAGTGGTCGATCGGCAGATTTTAACTCTTCAATATGACTGGTAATCTGGCTATAGGGAATATTACGGCTACCGCTGATATGACCTTCACGGAAATCTTTGGCATCACGTAAATCAATCAGCATGGCATTTTTAGCTTTGACTAAAATACCTAAAGATTGTGGTGAAATTTTACGGCCATTGCGTTGTCCTTCTAAAATAAAGAACAAAACAACCAACACCCCGAGTGTTCCAAACAAGAAGGGGTGATTCCCCATAAATTCGAACCAACGTTCCACAAGTCACCTAATTACAATTTCAAAATTGCGTAGAGTATAGCCTATAAATATGGCGATCAAAATCACTGCTTCAAGGGCTAAGGGTTAAGAAAAATTAATTTTTTTGCTGCGCTTCAGTAATTTCATCGATTAAACGCAAATAACTGTCTAAACGGCGTTGCAAGATTTCACTAGATTCCACAGCCTGACGCAAAGCACATTGCTTTTCATGCTTATGGGTACAGTTACGGAACTGGCAATGTCCCAGCAGGTTTTCAATTTCAGGAAAGCCATGCTGCACTTTGGCCAGGTCCAGATGCCATAAACCAAATTCACGGATGCCCGGAGAGTCAATCAGTGCAGCGCCTTCACCAAAGGCAATTAAACGTGTAGAGGTGGTGGTGTGCTGACCCAGCGCCGAGTTTTCCGAAATGATATTGGTTTTTTGCGCCGCTTCGGGAACCATGGCATTAATCAGCGAGCTTTTGCCGACACCAGACTGACCGACAAAAGCGACCGTTTCACCGGCCAAGCGTTTTGCTAGTTCAGTTAAATCGCCATCAGATTGAGTTTGCATCACCTCATAGCCCAGGTCTTGGTATTCTCTGACTAAGTCTAAAATCGGGTCATTTTCCTGAATTAAATCAGATTTATTGAGCACCAGAAGTGCCGGAATTTCAGCATCGGCACAGGCCACCAGATAGCGGTCAATCAGGCTGGGGGCAACTTCCGGAAAAGAGGCAAACACAATCACAATCAGGCTGACATTGGCCGCAACAGGTTTAACCTTGTGATAACGGTCAGGACGGGTTAGCAGGGATTTACGTGGATGAATGGCGGTAATAATACCGAGTCCGGTATTCGGGTCGGCCTGCCATTTGACCCGGTCACCTGTGACCAGTGCTTCCAGATTGGTTCGGGTATGACAGCGCCATACACTGCCGACTTCAATCGGCTTCCAGAACGGTTCGGGTTCACCTGCTGCAACGACAGGTTTACTCGGGTGATTTTCGGGCGTTGATAAGGCTTGCACTTCAAGTTGACGGCCATAATGTTGAACCACCAGGCCTTCTAAATCATTTGAAGTGTCGGGTTCTTCTTGACGTGTTTGATGTTGTTTCTGAATGCGACGTTGCTGCTGTTCAGTTAAACGACGTTTACGAATTAAAGCCATTCATATCCTAAAAAAAGCATGGACTAAGAATGGCAAAAATAGCATGAAGCGGGGTAGGAGTTACAGCCAAGTTGCAATAAATTTGCTACTATAGCGGTTTTTAAGCCCAATAAGATTGCACATTTATGAGCAGCACCCCTGATACCCGCCTGATTTGGATTGACCTTGAAATGACAGGTCTGGATACGGATAACGATCAAATTATTGAAGTTGCAACGATTGTGACTGACGATAACCTGAATATTCTGGCGGAAGGTCCAGTGCTGGCTGTGCATCAGTCGGATCGCGTACTGAATGCGATGGATGAATGGAATACGCGTCAGCATGGTCAATCGGGGCTGATCGAACGGGTACGCCGCAGTAAATTGACTGCACAAGATGCCGAACAGCAAACCCTGGAATTCCTGAAAAAATGGGTCAATCCAAAATCATCCCCAATGTGTGGTAACTCGATTTGTCAGGATCGCCGTTTCTTGCACCGTTTAATGCCGGAAATGGAACAGTACTTCCATTACCGTAATCTGGATGTATCTTCAGTGAAAGAGCTGGCAAAACGCTGGCGTCCGGAAATTATGAGTGGCTTGAAGAAAAATGCCTCACATTTAGCGATGGATGACATCCGTGATTCGATTGCCGAACTGAAATATTATCGTGAATATTTCTTTATCATGAATAAATAAAGCAGTATTGATAGATGAATAGAAAAGGGGCGAAAGCCTCTTTTTTTATGTCTGCTACAGTTATTGAATGATGCGAAAGAGAT
>JAEAMG010000760.1_pt1 | contig 32095 bp, 24 predicted proteins | sample 8958741 | NCBI WGS metagenome assembly JAEAMG01 (sample SAMN16933256, study PRJNA681125) | bioreactor sludge metagenome | isolation source: anaerobic bioreactor treating anionic surfactant - SDBS | place: India: Bengaluru | collected 2019-02-28 | reverse complement strand
AGCTTGAAGCTTGAAGCTTGAAGCTTGAAGCTTGAAGCTTGAAGCTTGAAGCTTGAAGCTAATCCTCACTTCCGCCAGTTCAGAATCAGCAGCGTCAACACCCCCGCCACAATCCCCCAGAACGCCGACCCGATGGAAAACAACGTCAAGCCTGACGCGGTGACCATAAAGGTGATCAGCGCCGCTTCCCGTTCCTTCGGCTCATTCATGGCGATACTCAAGCCATTGATGATCGAGCCAAACAAGGCCAAGGCCGCAATCGACAGCACCAGCTCCTTGGGCAGGGCTGCGAACAATGCTGCCAGCGTCGCTCCGAACACCCCGGCGATGCCGTAGAACACCCCGCACCATACGGCGGCGGTGTAGCGTTTATTGCGGTCTTCGTGGGCGTGGGGGCCGGTGCAGATGGCTGCGCTGATCGCCGCCAGGTTGATACCGTGGGAGCCGAATGGCGCCAGCACCAGCGAGGCCAGGCCGGTGGTGGTGATCAGGGGCGAGGCCGGCACGTTATAGCCATCGGCCCGCAGTACCGCGACGCCGGGCATGTTCTGCGAGGTCATCGCCACCACGAACAGCGGAATCCCGATGCTGATGGTCGCCGCCAGCGAGAAGTGCGGCGTCGTCCACACCGGCGTCGCCACTTCCAGGTGGAAGCCGCTGAAGTCCAGCAAGCCCATCAGTCCCGACAACAGGGTGCCGATCACCAGCGCGGCCAGCACCGCATAACGTGGCGACAGGCGCTTGATGATCAGGTAGGTGAAAAACATCCCCAGTACCAGGCCGGTGCGATGCTGCGCGGCGACGAAAATCTCGCTGCCGATCTTGAACAGGATCCCCGCCAGCAACGCTGCCGCCAATGACGCAGGAATACGCTTGACCAGTTTTTCAAAGCTGCCGGTGAGCCCGCAGAGCGTCACCAGCACTGCACAGGTGATGTAGGCGCCGATAGCCTCGCCATAACTCACACCGCCCAGACTGGTGATCAACAGCGCGGCGCCGGGGGTGGACCAGGCAATGGTGATTGGCGTGCGATAGCGCAGGGACAGGCCGATGCTGCACACCGCCATGCCGATGGAAATTGCCCAGATCCACGAAGAAATCTGCGCCGTGGTCAAGCCGGCAGCCTGGCCGGCCTGGAACATCAGGACCAGGGAGCTGGTGTAGCCGGTCATCATGGCGATAAAGCCGGCGACGACGGCCGACGCAGAAGTGTCGGCCAGCGGGCGCAAGGGCGCTTGGGTGGCGTCGGTCATGGAAAGGTGTTCCTTTTACCTGGGTGTTTGCCAGTGATGGCGCAGATTCAAGCCTAAACTCAAACATAACGACTCATTGCAATACAGCCGAGGCCGCAAACAGCCGTACAGTGTGTTGGCGCAGTTGGTTGTGTACAATGTGCCGTGTTTTTAGGTGATACTTGCCAGCGACCCAGTGTTGCCGTATTACCTTAAAGTTGCCGTATTACCGTTAATTCGCCGCCGTTCTCCCGACCCGAGTGCCCATGAACGAACAGTTGCAACCTCTCAAGAAACAACCGCGAGCCGGCAAGGCCGGTCGCAGCGGAACCCAGGACGATATCGTCTATGCGCATATCTTCGAGGCGATCCTCGAGCAGCGCCTGGCACCCGGTACCAAATTGAGCGAAGAGGCACTGGGCGAAATCTTCGGCGTGAGCCGCACCATCATTCGCCGCGCCCTGTCGCGCCTGGCCCATGAAGGCGTGGTGTTGCTGCGGCCCAATCGTGGCGCGGTGGTGGCGAGCCCAAGCGTGGAAGAAGCCCGCCAGGTGTTCCTGGCGCGGCGCCTGGTAGAGCGGGCGATCACCGAGTTGGCGGTGCAGCACGCCACCGCCGAGCAACTGGCCGAACTGCGCCAGATGGTCAACGACGAGCGCGACAGCTTCTCCCGCGGTGATCGCGGTGCGGGCATCCGCCTCTCCGGCGAATTCCATCTCAAGTTGGCCGAAGCGGCGAAGAACGCGCCGCTGATCAGCTTCCAGCGCAGCCTGGTGTCCCAGACCTCGCTGATCATCGCCCAGTACGAAAGCGGCAACCGCTCGCACTGCTCCTACGATGAGCACACCCAACTGATCGATGCGATCGAAGCACGGGACGCGGCGCTGGCGGTGAACTTGATGATGCATCACATGGATCACATCGACAGCAAGCTCAACCTCGACGAGGAAAGTGCGTCGGACGATTTGCATGCGGTGTTCTCGCATTTGTTGCAGACCAAGAAGCCGGGGCGTTCCTCGATAAAGCTGTAATTTCCCCGGCTCACCCGGGACAAAAGGTGGGAGGGGGCTTGCCCCCGATAGCGGTGGATCAGTTAACACATGACTAACTGAACCACTGCCATCGGGAGCAAGCCCCCTCCCACATTTGGTTGTGTGTGGCGTTAGAGATCAGCGTTGGTGCACCCGTTGGCCGGCCGCATACGTCTGCAACACCGTCCGATCGTCCCCCAGCGTCATCAACACAAACAACGTCTCGGCAATGTTATTCGCCTGCTTCAACCGATAGCTGAGCAGCGGCGTGGCATTGTAATCCAGCACCAGGAAGTCGGCATCGGTACCCGGCTGCAACGTGCCGATCCTGTCTTCCAGACGCAGCGCCCGCGCGCCGCCCAGGGTCGCCAGGTACAGGGACTTGAACGGGCTCAACCGCGCGCCCTGCAACTGCATGACTTTGTACGCTTCGTTCAACGTTTGCAGCAGCGAGAAACTGGTGCCGCCGCCCACGTCCGTGCCCAGGCCCACGTTCAACTTATGCTTCTCGGCCATCGGCAGGTTGAACAGGCCGCTGCCTAGGAAGAGGTTCGACGTCGGGCAGAACGCCACCGCCGACCCCGTCTCCGCCAACCGCGCGCATTCGTCGTCACACAGGTGCACGCCGTGGGCGAACACCGAGCGCTCGCCCAGCAGCTTGTAGTGGTCGTACACATCCAGGTAGCCGTTTCGCTCCGGGAATAGCGCCTTCACCCACTCGACTTCCTGCTTGTTCTCACTGATGTGCGTCTGCATGTACAGGTCCGGGTACTCGCCCAGCAGTTGCCCGGCCAGCGCCAGTTGCTCAGGCGTGCTGGTCGGCGCAAAACGCGGTGTGACCGCATAGTGCAGGCGACCCTTGCCGTGCCAGCGCTCGATCAGCGCCTTGCTTTCCTGGTAGCCGGATTCCGGCGTGTCGGTCAGATAATCCGGCGCATTGCGATCCATCATCACTTTGCCGGCGATCATGCGCAGGTCGAGTTTTTCCGCCGCTTCAAAGAAAGCGTTCACCGACTGCGGATGCACGCTGCCGAACACCAGCGCGGTGGTGGTGCCGTTGCGCAGCAGTTCCTTGATGAAAATGTCCGCGACTTCATCTGCGTGGGCCTTGTCGGCGAACTGGCTTTCGCACGGGAAGGTGTAGGTGTTGAGCCAGTCCAGCAACTGCTCGCCATACGCGCCGACCATGCCGGTTTGCGGCAGGTGGATATGGGTGTCGATCAGGCCTGGGGTGATCAGCGCGTCCTGGTAATGGGTGACTTCGATGTCGGCCGGCAGGGTCGGCAGCAGGTCGCCAGCATGGCCGACGGCGCTGATCCGGCCGTTATCGATGACCAGCAGACCGTCTTCGAAATACTCATAAGACGCTTCGATTCCCACTTCAGCGGGGTCGGCGATGCTGTGCAGGATGGCGGCACGGTAGGCTTTGCGAGTCAAAGGCATGGTTATCTCAATTCGTGGCTTGGCTGCGGCGTGACACCGGCAGTAACTTGGCAATGGGTTCGGCGCTCGCGGTGTGCTGGCCGAAATTGGCGTTATAGGTGGCGATGATTTCGCCGGCGATGGAGATGGCGATCTCCACCGGTAACTTGCCCTTCACCTCGGTGAGGCCCATGGGGCAACGCATGCGTTGCAACTGCGCGGCGTCGAAGCCGCGATCGCGCAGGCGGTGTTCGAACTTGACGCGTTTGGTCTTGGAGCCGATCAGGCCGAAGTAGGCGAAGTCATTGCGCTTGAGCAGGGCGGCGGTCAGTTCCAGATCCAGCGCGTGATTGTGGGTCATGACGATGCAGTAACTGCCCACCGGCAGGTCGGCAATTTCGTCCACCGGCTCTTCGCTGACGATTTTACGCACGCCCTGGGGGATATGTTCCGGAAACTCCTGCTCGCGCGAATCGATCCACCGCACCCGACACGGCAGGCTCGCCAGCAGCGGCACCAGCGCGCGGCCGACGTGGCCGGCGCCGAACACCGCAATCTGCGCCTGCACCTGGCCCATGGGTTCGAACAGCAGCACGGTGACGCCACCGCAGCACTGGCCCAGGCTCGCGCCGAGGCTGAAGCGCTCCAGGTGGGTGTTCTGCTGGCCGCGCACGAGCATGTCGCGGGCGATCTGCATGGCCTTGTATTCCAGGTGGCCGCCACCGATGGTGTCGAAGGTCTGCGCGGCGCTGATCACCATCTTCGAACCGGCATTGCGCGGTGTGGAGCCAAGCTCTTCGATGATGGTCACCAGTACGCAGGGTTCGCCTTGGTTTTGCAGGTCGGCGAGGGCGCTGATCCAGTTGTTCATAGTCACCTCTTGTGGTGTCTGTCAGGCCGCTATCGGGAGCAAGCCCCCCCTCCCACATTTTGATCTGTGAATACCGTCAAATGTGGGAGGGGGCTTGCCCCCGATGGCAGCGCCTCGGTCTAGAGCGAAGCCATCTCGGTTTCGGTTTCAACAGGCACAACCGCCTGCAACTGCCGCATCTGCTCACACCCCCACAACACCCGCTCCGGTGTCGCCGGCGCATCGATCTTGGGCTGATGGCGATAGTCACCCAGGCTTGCCACCGCATCCTTGATCGCGCACCACGAGGCAATCCCGAGCATGAACGGTGGCTCGCCCACGGCCTTGGAATGGAACACCGTGTCTTCCGGGTTCTTGCGGTTTTCCACCAGCTTCACGCGCAGGTCCAGCGGCATGTCGGCCACCGCCGGGATCTTGTAGCTGGCCGGGCCGCAGGTCCCTAGCTTGCCCTTGTTGTTCCACACCAACTCTTCCATGGTCAGCCAGCCCATGCCCTGGATAAAGCCACCTTCCACCTGGCCGATGTCGATGGCCGGGTTCAGTGAGGCGCCCACGTCGTGGAGGATGTCGGTGCGCAGCATCTTGTATTCGCCGGTCAGGGTGTCGACGATCACTTCACAGCAGGCCGCGCCGAAGGCGAAGTAGTAGAACGGCCGACCGCGCGCCTGGCTGCGGTCGTAGAAGATTTTCGGGGTCTTGTAGAAGCCGGTGCTCGACAGCGAGACCTGGGCGAAGTACGCCTGCTGGATCAACGCCTCGAAGGGCAGGATCTGGTCGCGCACGCGCACATGGCCGTTGTGGAAGTCCACATCCGCTTCGCTCACGTCGTATTTGCGCGCGGCGAATTCCGCCAGGCGTTGCTTGATGGTTTCGGCGGCGTTCTGGGCGGCCTTGCCGTTCAGGTCCGCACCGCTGGAGGCGGCGGTCGGCGAGGTGTTCGGCACCTTGTCGGTGTTGGTGGCGGTGATTTGCACGCGGTCGATGTCCACCTGGAACACTTCGGCCACCACTTGGGCGACTTTGGTGTTCAAGCCCTGGCCCATTTCGGTGCCGCCGTGGTTCAGATGGATGCTGCCGTCGGTGTAGATATGGATCAGCGCGCCCGCTTGGTTCAGGAAGCTCGCCGTGAACGAGATCCCGAATTTCACCGGCGTCAGCGCGAGGCCTTTTTTCAGGATCGGGCTGTGGGCGTTGTACAGGCGGATCGCTTCGCGGCGCTCGGCGTATTGGCTGCTGGCTTCAAGTTCAGCGGTCATTTCTTCGAGCATGTTGTGCTCGACGGTCTGGTAGTAGTGGGTGACGTTGCGCTCGGTCTTGCCGTAGTAATTGGCCTTGCGCACCGCCAACGGGTCCAGCGCCAGATGGCGGGCGATGGCGTCCATCACTTCCTCGATGGCGACCATGCCTTGTGGGCCACCGAAGCCGCGATAGGCGGTGTTGGACGCGGTGTTGGTCTTGCAGCGATGGCCGTTGACCGTGGCGTCGCCCAGGTAGTACGCGTTGTCGGCATGGAACATGGCGCGGTCGACAATCGAGTTGGACAGGTCCGGCGAGCAGCCGCAGTTACCGGCCAGCTCCAGATTGATCCCGTGCAGGCGACCGCTGTCGTCGAAGCCCACGTCGTATTCGATATAGAAGGGGTGGCGCTTGCCGGTCATCAACATGTCTTCGACGCGCGGCAGGCGCATCTTGGTTGGTTGGCCGGTAAGGCGCGCCACCACCGCGCACAGGCACGCCGGGCTGGCGGCCTGGGTTTCCTTGCCGCCAAAACCGCCGCCCATGCGGCGCATATCGACGACGATCTTGTTCATCGATACGTCGAGTACTTCGGCCACCAGCTTCTGCACTTCGGTGGGGTTTTGCGTGGAGCAATAGACGATCATGCCGCCGTCTTCGGTGGGCATCACCGATGAGATCTGGGTTTCCAGGTAGAAGTGTTCCTGGCCGCCGATATGCAGCGTGCCCTGGATGCGGTGCTTGGCGGTCGCCAGCGCGCCGGCCGAATCACCGCGTTGGTGGGTGTGGCTGTCGAGCACGAAATGCTTGTTGCGAAAGGCCTCGACCACATCCAGCACGGGCTCCAGGTCTTCGTATTCGATCACGGCGGCCATCGCGGCCTTGCGGGCGGTTTCCAGGTCGCGGGCGGCCACGGCCAAAACGACCTGGCCGACAAACTGCACCGTGTCGATGGCCAGCAAGGGGTCGCCGGGCATCAACGGACCGATGTCTTTCAGGCCCGGTACGTCTTCGTGGGTGATGACGATGCGCACACCGTCGAAGGCGTAGCAGGGCGCGATGTCGATGCTGATGATCCGAGCGTGGGCGCGGTCGGACATGCGCGCATACAGGTGCAACTGGTTGGGGAATTCCAGGCGGTCATCGATGTACTGCGCTTCACCGGATACGTGCTTGGAGGCGCTGTCATGCTTGACGCTGCGGCCGACCCCGGAGGTCAAGTCCTGGGCAAACAGCGCGGCCAGTTCGGCCTGGGTTTTTTCCACGGCATGATGGTTAGACATAAGCGGTCACCCGAGTCTCGATGTGCGGCGTTTGCAGTTCGATGAAGTATTTGCGCAGCAGGTTTTGTGCGCTGAGCAGGCGGTATTCCTTGCTGGCGCGGAAGTCCGAGAGCGGGGTGAAATCCTCGGCGAGGGCGGCGCAGGCTTTCTCGACGGTGGCGGCGTTCCAGGTGGCGCCGACCAACACGGTTTCGCAGTTTTTCGCGCGTTTTGGCGTGGCGGCCATACCGCCGAACGCAATGCGGGCCTCACTGATCACACCGTTGTCGATCTTCAGGTTGAACGCCGCACACACCGCGGAAATATCGTCGTCCAAGCGCTTGGACACCTTGTACGCGCGGAACAGCGCATGGCCTTTGGGTACGATGATTTTCTCGATGAATTCGCTGTCCTGGCGAGCGGTGACGCGGTAGTCGATGAAGTAGTCTTCCAGCGCCAACGTACGGCGCACGTTGCCTTTGCACAGCACGATCTGCGCGCCGAGGGCGATCAGCAGCGGCGGCGAATCCCCGATAGGCGAGGCGTTGCCGATATTACCGCCCAGGGTGCCCTGGTTGCGGATTTGCAGGGAGGCGAAGCGGTGCAGCAGGTCGCCGAAGTCCGGGTATTCGTGGTGCAGCGCGGTGTAGCAGTCGGAGAGGGCAGTGGCGGCGCCGATTTCCAGGCGGTCATCGAAGGACTCGATGCGCTTCATCTCTTCAATATTGCCGACATAGATCATCACCGGCAGGGTGCGGTGAAACTGGGTGACTTCCAGCGCCAGGTCGGTGCCGCCGGCCAGCAGGCGGGCTTGCGGGTAGGCGTCATAGAGGTCGGCCAGGTCGGCCACGGTGAGTGGCACCAGGCAGCGTTTGTCGCCGCTGTTGAGTTCACCGGTTTGGGTCGGCGCGATGGCTTTGAGGCGGGCGATGGTCTCGGCCTGGCGGCTGTCGAACTGGTCCACCGGTTTGTTGCAACAGGCCTGCTCGGCGGCGGCCAGAATCGGCCGATAACCGGTGCAGCGGCACAGGTTGCCGGCCAGGGCTTCGTGGGCCTTTTGGCGGTCGGGAGCGTCGCTGTTCTTTTGCAGGGCGAACAACGACATTACAAAACCTGGGGTGCAAAAGCCGCATTGCGAACCGTGGCACTCCACCATGGCCTGTTGCACGCTGTGCAGTTGGCCCTGGTGCTTGAGGTCTTCGACGCTGATCAGTTGTTTGCCGTGCAGTGAGGAGACAAACGTCAGGCAGGAATTGAGGCTGCGATAACGGATCTGCTCAACACCCTGAGGGTCGGTGTGCAACTCGCCGACTACCACAGTGCACGCACCGCAGTCGCCGCTGGCGCAGCCTTCCTTGGTACCGGGTTTGCCCACATGCTCGCGCAGATAGTTGAGCACGGTCAGGTTGGGGTCCAGGGCGTGCTCGCTACGGAGTTCCTGGTTAAGTAAAAACTGGATCACGGAAGGCCTCGCAGACTCATTATTGTTGTTAACCGCTTTTGCGCCGAATCTAGTCATGTCTGACTTTTCGGTCAATGGTTTTCTGACTTAAGGGTCAAGAAAATGCGATCGCAACACGTTCAATTATGGTCCAGTCTTCTGGAACCGGCGTTTTTGGCGGCTTTTGAGTGTTCAGAGCTGCTTATTTCATGCCAAATTCGCCACGGTGGGCGTAGCGCCATCAGCGGGCCAATGCGCTACACTGCGGCGCTTGTACCGATAGAAGATTTTGAAGGGAAAACATGACGTTCAAGGCGCCGGACAGTCTCGCCGAGCAAATCGCTCACCACCTCGCCGAACGTATCATTCGCGGCGATCTCAAGCCTGGGGAGCGGATCCAGGAACAGAAAGTCACGCTGGCGCTCAATGTCAGCCGTGGCTCCGTGCGTGAAGCTTTGCTGATCCTCGAACGCCGCCACCTGATCGCGATCCTGCCGCGCCGTGGCGCCCACGTGACCGAGCTCACGGCGCACAAGGTGCAGAGCCTGTGCACGCTGATGAGTGAGCTGTATATCCTGCTCGGTAATGCGGTCGCCCAGGGCTGGCAGACCCAGGTCGACATGGCGCCGTTCGTACAGATCCAGCAGCGCCTGGTGAGCAATTTCGAGCGCCAGGACATTCGCGCCTTTGTCGAAGAATGCTTCAATGTGATGCGCGCCGCGTACCCCTTTGCCAACAACCCGTATTTGCAGGAAACCGTCGAAAACCTGCAGCCGGCGATGAACCGTGCCTACTACCTGGCCCTGGATCAACGCAAGGCGTCCATGAGCGAGTACCTGGCGCTGTTCGAGCAACTGCTCGCCGCCGTGCTCGCCCGTGACCTGGAGCAGATCCGCCTGGTGCTGTCGGCCTACGGCCAGCGCAGCAGCTCGTTGGTCATCGCTGCATTGGCGGACGCCTAAGCGTGCGGCTCAAGTGCATCAAACTGGCGGGGTTCAAATCCTTCGTCGACCCGACCACGGTGAACTTCCCCAGTAACATGGCGGCAGTGGTCGGGCCCAATGGCTGCGGCAAGTCGAACATCATCGACGCCGTACGCTGGGTGATGGGCGAGAGCTCGGCAAAAAACCTGCGTGGCGAGTCGATGACCGACGTCATCTTCAACGGCTCCACCAGCCGCAAGCCGGTGAGCCAGGCCAGTATCGAACTGGTGTTCGACAACTCCGACGGCACCCTGATCGGCGAATACGCGGCCTACGCGGAAATTTCCATCCGCCGCAAGGTGACGCGCGACAGCCAGAACAGTTACTTCCTCAACGGCACCAAGTGCCGACGCCGGGACATCACCGACATCTTCCTCGGCACCGGCCTGGGCCCGCGCAGCTATTCGATCATCGAGCAGGGCATGATCTCCAAGCTGATCGAAGCCAAGCCCGAAGACCTGCGCAACTTTATCGAGGAGGCGGCCGGTATCTCCAAGTACAAGGAGCGCCGCCGCGAGACCGAAAACCGTATCCGCCGCACCCATGAAAACCTTGCCCGCCTCACCGACCTGCGTGAAGAGCTGGAGCGCCAGTTGGAGCGCCTGCACCGCCAGGCCCAGGCCGCCGAGAAGTATCAGGAATACAAGGGCGAAGAGCGCCAGTTGAAGGCGCAACTGTCGGCCCTGCGCTGGCAGGCGTTGAACGAGCAGGTGGGCCAGCGCGAAGCGATCATTGGCACCCAGGAAATCAGTTTTGAAGCGCTGGTGGCCGAGCAGCGCAATGCCGACGCCGCCATCGAGCGCCTGCGCGACGGGCATCATGACCTGTCCGAACGCTTCAATCTGGTGCAGGGCCGCTTCTATTCGGTGGGCGGCGATATTGCCCGGGTCGAGCAAAGCATCCAGCACGGCCAGCAGCGCTTGCGTCAGTTGCAGGACGATTTGAAAGAAGCCGAACGCGCACGCCTGGAAACCGAATCCCACCTCGGCCACGACCGCACCTTGCTGCTGACGTTGGGCGAAGAGCTGGACATGCTCACCCCCGAGCAGGAGATCACCAACGCCGCCGCCGAAGAGGCCGCCGCCGCGCTGGAAGAATCCGAAACCACCATGCACGGCTGGCAGGAGCAGTGGGACGCCTTCAACCTGCAATCCGCCGAACCGCGACGCCAGGCCGAGGTGCAGCAGTCGCGCATCCAGCAACTGGAAACCAGCATGGAGCGCCTGGCCGAGCGCCAGCGTCGTCTGCAGGAAGAGCGCGTGTTGCTTGCCGCCGACCCGGAAGACGCGGCGATCATGGAGCTCAGTGAGCAACTGGCCGAAAGCGAAATGACCCTGGAAGAGCTGGAAGCCAGCGAAGAACAACAAGTGGAGCGCCTGGAGCAACTGCGTCAGCAACTGCAACAGGCGACCCAGGCCCAGCAGCAGGCCCAGGGCGATTTGCAGCGGCTTAATGGCCGACTCGCGTCCCTTGAGGCCTTGCAGCAAGCGGCGTTGGACCCAGGCACCGGCACCGCCGAATGGCTGCGTGATCAGCACCTGGCCGAACGTCCGCGCTTGGCCGAAGGCTTGAAAGTTGAAGCCGGTTGGGAACTGGCGGTAGAGACCGTTTTAGGTGCCGACCTGCAAGCCGTCCTGGTGGACGATTTTGGTGGCTTTGACCTGGCCGGTTTCGCCCAAGGCGATCTGCGTTTGCTCAGCCCCGCCGCTGATGGCACGCGAGTGCCGGGCAGCCTGCTGGATAAGGTCGAGGCGGCGATTGACCTGTCGCCGTGGCTGGGCCAGGTCAAACCAGTGGATACCCTGGAGCAGGCCCTGGCCCAGCGCGGTCAACTGGCTGTCGGCGAAAGCCTGATCAGCCGCGACGGTTACTGGGTTGGCCGCCACTTCCTGCGGGTGCGCCGCGCCAGTGAAGCGGAAAGCGGCGTTCTGGCCCGTGGCCAGGAAATCGTCAACCTGATCGCCGAGCGTGAAGAGCGCGAGGCCACCCTGGAAAGTCTTGAAACCGAACTGCAAACCCTGCGCGCCACCCAGCGCCAGCAAGAGACCGGCCGCGAACACCTGCGCCGCCTGTTGCAGGACGAAGCGCGCCAGCAAGGCGAATTGAAAGCCCAGCTCTCCGCGAGCAAAGCCAAGGCCGAGCAACTGACCCTGCGCCGTACCCGTCTGGATGAGGAAGTGTCCGAGATGGGCGAGCAGCGCGCCCTGGAACACGAACAGATCGGCGAAGCGCGCCTGCAGCTGCAGGAAGCCCTCGACAGCATGGCCCTGGACACCGAGCAGCGCGAACTGCTGCTGGCTCAGCGCGACAGCCTGCGCGAACGCCTCGACCGCGTGCGCCAGGAAGCCCGCCAGCACAAGGATCACGCCCACCAATTGGCCGTGCGCCTGGGTTCGCTCAAGGCCCAGCACAATTCCACTGCCCAGGCCCTTGAACGCCTGGAGATGCAGTCCGAGCGCCTGACCGAAAAGCGCGAGCAACTGAGCCTCAACCTGGAGGAGGGCGAAGCGCCGCTGGAAGAGTTGCGCCTCAAGCTTGAAGAGTTGCTCGACAAGCGCATGACCGTCGACGAAGAACTCAAGACCGCGCAGATCGCCCTGGAAGACGCCGACCGCGAACTGCGCGATGCGGAAAAACGCCGGACCCAGGCCGAGCAGCAATCCCAGCTGATTCGCGGCCAGCTCGAACAACAGCGCATGGAATGGCAAGCCCTCACCGTGCGCCGCAAGACCCTGCAAGACCAATTGCTCGAAGACGGCTACGACTTGCACGGCGTGCTCAATACCTTGACCGCCCTGGCCAATGAGAAAGACGCCGAAGAAGAACTTGAGCGGATTGCCGCACGTATCCAGCGACTTGGCGCGATCAACCTCGCGGCCATCGATGAGTACCAACAGCAGTCCGAGCGCAAACGTTATCTGGATGCCCAGGACGCCGACCTGGTGGAAGCCCTGGACACCCTGGAAAACGTGATCCGCAAGATCGACAAGGAAACCCGCAACCGCTTCAAAGATACCTTTGATCAGATTAATGGCGGTTTACAGGCGTTATTCCCGAAAGTTTTCGGTGGTGGCAGCGCTTACTTGGAACTGACGGGCGAAGATCTACTCGATACAGGGGTAACGATCATGGCGCGGCCTCCGGGCAAGAAGAACAGCACCATCCATTTGTTGTCCGGCGGCGAGAAAGCCCTGACCGCGTTGGCCCTGGTGTTTGCCATCTTCAAGTTGAACCCGGCACCGTTCTGCATGCTCGATGAAGTTGACGCTCCGCTGGATGACGCTAACGTTGGACGCTATGCGCGACTGGTCAAGGAGATGTCCCAGACGGTGCAGTTCATCTATATCACCCACAACAAGATCGCCATGGAAATGGCTGATCAGTTGATGGGGGTGACAATGCATGAACCGGGCTGTTCACGTTTGGTTGCAGTGGATGTCGAAGAAGCGATGGCGATGGTGGACGCCTAGCGGCAAGCTTCAAGCGGCAAGTGAGTTGGCTTGAAGCTTGTAGCTCAGGGCTTGTAGCTCACAGTCGGCGCCTGCTGTAGGAGATTGCCTACTATGCCTGAAAGCTGGCAATTCGACACATTTCGCGTCAACTGTGTAAAGTTATCTTTGGTCGTGCTAGTTTAATGTCAATTTTTCGTATGCGTGGGCAAAACGTCAGTCAGAACATAGAGTTGGCGCCACGTTTTAAAGCGGTTTGCACGGTGCTAAACCCCTTATTTTTCAGCATTTTTTATTAGAGGCACGGGATTACATGGAAATCGGTCTGCGCGAGTGGCTGATCGTCATCGGCATCATTGTCATTGCCGGTATTCTTTTTGATGGCTGGCGCCGCATGCGCGGTGGCAAGGGCAAGCTCAAATTCCGTCTGGACCGTAACCTGTCCAACTTGCCCGACGACGACGGCAGCGCCGAGCTGCTGGGGCCGCCCCGTGTGCTGGATACCCACAAAGAGCCGCAATTGGATGAGCACGATTTGCCGTCGATGAGCGCGCCGCTGCGTGAAGCCCGCGAGCCATCCTCCAAGCGTGGCAAACGCGCCAGCGCAGCCGTTGCCGAACCGCATCAGGGTGACCTCAACCTCGACGTGGATGAAGGCCCGAGCTTCAGCAGCCGCGACGATGATTTCCCGGATGAAAACGCCGGCAAGAATGCGCCGCGCCAAACGGTCAACGATCAGCCTGCCGCCGAAGAAGTGCTGGTGATCAGCGTGATCTGCCGCGACGCCGCCGGCTTCAAGGGCCCGGCGCTGTTGCAGAACATCCTCGAAAGCGGCCTGCGTTTTGGCGAGATGGACATTTTCCACCGCCACGAAAGCATGGCCGGCAACGGCGAAGTGCTGTTCTCCATGGCCAACGCGGTCAAGCCAGGCACCTTCGACCTGGACGACATCGACCTGTTCAGCACGCCGGCGGTGAGTTTCTTCCTCGGCCTGCCGGGCCCGCGTCACCCGAAACAAGCGTTCGACGTGATGGTGGCCGCCGCCCGCAAGCTGTCCCAGGAACTCAACGGCGAGCTCAAGGACGACCAACGCAGCGTCCTGACCGCCCAGACCATCGAACACTACCGTCAGCGCATCGTCGAATTCGAGCGTCGCGCCCTGACACAGAAACGCTGAGGATTGGTTCCCAGCGTTGTCATTAGAATAAGCGCACCAACATTTGAGCAGCTTCGGCTGCTCTTTTGCTTTATGAGAGAACACCGATGACCGCCGCCCACACCCGCATCCTCGAACTGCGCGCTGAACTGGATCAGCACAACTACCGTTACCACGTGCTCGACGAGCCGAGCATCCCGGACGCCGAGTACGACCGGCTGTTCCACGAACTCAAGGCCCTGGAGGCCGAGCATCCGGACCTGGTAACGCGTGATTCGCCGACGCAGCGGGTCGGCAGTGCGGCGCTGTCGGCCTTTACCCAGGTGCGCCACGAGATCCCGATGCTCAGCCTGGGCAACGCGTTTGATGAAACCACCATGCTTGAGTTTGATCGCCGGGTCACCGAGGGTCTCGACCTGCCGGTGGGCGATCTGTTTGGCGGTGGCGCGGCGGTGGAGTACAGCTGCGAGCCGAAGCTGGATGGCCTCGCGGTCAGCCTGCTTTACCAGGATGGCGAATTGGTACGCGGCGCCACCCGAGGCGACGGCACCACCGGCGAAGACATCAGCGTCAACGTGCGTACCGTGCGCAATATCCCGTTGAAACTGCAGGGCAGCGGCTGGCCCGCGACCCTGGAAGTGCGCGGCGAGGTATTTATGTCCAAGGCCGGTTTCGAGCGGCTCAACGCCTCGCAACTGGAAGTCGGCGGCAAGACCTTCGCCAACCCGCGCAACGCGGCGGCCGGCAGCTTGCGCCAACTGGACTCGAAGATCACCGCCAGCCGCCCGTTGGAATTCTGCTGCTATGGCGTGACCACCGACATCAGCGATACCCATATCGGCAACCTGCAGCAGTTGCAGAAATGGGGCATGCCCATCAGCCGTGAATTGAAGCTGGCCAAGGGCATTCAGGATTGTCTGGATTACTACCGCGATATCGGCGAGCGACGTAACAGCCTGCCGTATGAAATCGATGGCGTGGTGTTCAAGGTCAACAGCATTGCCTCGCAGCGTGAACTGGGCTTCCGCGCCCGCGAACCGCGTTGGGCCATCGCGCACAAATTCCCGGCCATGGAAGAACTCACCGAGTTGCTCGACGTGGAGTTCCAGGTCGGCCGTACCGGCGCCGTGACGCCGGTGGCGCGCTTGAAACCGGTCAAGGTTGCGGGCGTGACCGTGTCCAACGCGACCCTGCATAACATGGATGAAGTCGCGCGGCTGGGCGTGAAGATCGGCGACACCGTGATCATCCGCCGCGCCGGCGATGTCATCCCGCAGGTGGTTTCGGTGGTCCTCGAACGCCGCCCGGAAAACGCCCGTGCGGTGCCGATCCCTGAGCGCTGCCCCGTGTGCGGCTCCCATGTGGAGCGCACCCAGCTGGTCAAGCGCAGCAAGGGCAAGGAAACCCTCAGCGAAGGCGCGGTGTACCGCTGCGTCGGGCGTCTGGCCTGTGGTGCGCAGCTCAAGCAGGCGATTATCCATTTCGTCTCGCGCCGGGCCATGGACATTGACGGGCTCGGTGACAAAACCATCGAGCAACTGGTGGATGAAAAACTCATCGGTTCGCCGGCCGACCTCTACAAACTCAAGTACGAGCAGATCATCGACCTGGAAGGCTTTGCCGATATATCCAGCAAGAAACTGATCACCGCCATCGAAAACAGCAAGACCCCGACCCTGGCGCGTTTTATCTACGCACTGGGCATTCCTGACGTGGGCGAAGAGACGGCCAAGGTGCTGGCGCGCTCGCTGGCGTCCCTTGAGCGTGTGCAGAAGGCCTTGCCGCAAGTGCTGACGTACCTGCCGGATGTGGGCCTGGAAGTGGCGCATGAGATCCACAGCTTCTTCGAAGACAGTCATAACCAGGACGTGATCGGCGCGCTGTTGTCGCCTGATGAATGCGGCCTGCAATTGCAGGATCAGGGTGAGCTGAGTGCCGAGTTCGCCGCCAGCACTACCCTGGGCGGTTTGCTCGACAAGCTGCACGTACCCTCCGTAGGACCCGGCGCCGCGCAGAAGCTCGCGGATAAGTTCGCCAGCCTGGAAGGCGTAATCAAGGCGGACTGGCTCGACATGCGCCAGGCGTTGCCGGAGAAGCAGGCCAAGGCCGTGCGGGAGTTTTTCGATAACCCGGACAACGCCCGCCACGCCCTGGCCATCGAACAGCAACTGCGGGATTTCGGCATGCACTGGCAGAGCGAGAAGAAGGTGGTCGAAGGCCTGCCCGAAGCAGGGCATACCTGGGTGCTCACCGGCTCCCTGGAGCTGATGAGCCGCGACGTGGCCAAGGACAAGCTCGAAAGCCTCGGCGCCAAGGTAGCCGGTTCCGTGTCGGCCAAGACCCACTGTGTCGTGGCGGGCCCAGGTGCCGGTTCAAAACTGGCCAAGGCCAGCGAACTGGGGTTGAAGGTGCTGGACGAAGAGGCCTTTGTCGCGTTCCTTGCCAAACACAACATTTCGGTCTGACGCCGCGCCGGGGGGAGCGGGCTTGTCGAATCGTCGCACCGCCCGCGCCGGGCTGCGAAGCAGCCCCTGAAGAAAGTGGAACGATCCTGAGTCCTAAATGATCTAGTCTCAGTCACCCAGGGAGAGATGGTCATGTTCCGCTACTTCGAGCAACTCAGTTCGCGCATCGCCGCACCGTTCATGGCCGAAACCTCACGCAGCAGCAAGGTGTGGCAGTGTCGGTGCGGGCAAGCGCTGTTCTTTCGCAACAGCCAATGCCTGGCTTGCCAGGCGCTGCTGGGCTATCAGCCGCAGCAAAGCCGCTTGTCCTCCCTGCAGCCCGGGCCTGTGGAAGGCACCTGGCTACAAGACGACAACCTCGACGCCGGCGCTTTTCGCCGTTGTGCCAACCTCGAGACGGCGGCGGCCTGTAACTGGTTGATTCCCGCCCACAGCACTGCGCCGCTGTGTGTGGCGTGCAGCCTCAACCGCACCATTCCCGACCTGTCGGTCCCGGAGAATCCCGAGCGCTGGCGCAAGGTGGAGACCGCCAAGCGCCGGCTGGTAGCGCAATTGATCAGCCTCGGCCTGCAAGTGGTGCCCAAGAGCGTTGACGAGGACAACGGCCTGGCGTTCGATTTCGTCGGCATCGATCTGGAAGGCAACGCGCCCATGACCGGGCATGCCAACGGCCTGATCACCCTCGACATCAAGGAAGCCGACGACGCCCATCGCGAAAAAATCCGGGTGCAGATGCGCGAACCCTACCGCACCTTGCTGGGCCATTTTCGCCATGAGGTCGGCCACTATTATTGGGATCGCCTGATCGCCAACAGCCACTGGCTGGAGCCTTTTCGCAACCTGTTCGGCGACGAACGCGCCAGTTACGCCGACGCCCTCGACCAGCACTACCAGAACGGCCCACGCCCCGACTGGCAGCAAACCAGCGTCAGTGCCTACGCCACCATGCACCCGTGGGAAGACTGGGCCGAAACCTGGGCGCACTACCTGCACATGATGGACGCCGTCGACACCGCCCTGGGCTTTGGCATGAGCGCCCGTGAGATGGACCTGGATTACCAGCCATTCCCCCTCACCACCCTCTACGACCCCGAACATCCCGGCGGCGCGGCATTCCTGTCCTTCGTCAACGCCTGGATCGAACTGGCCGGCATGCTCAATGAACTGTCCCGCGCCATGGGCCAGCCGGATTTCTACCCGTTCGTGTTGCCACCGGCGGTGATCGCCAAGCTGCACTTCATCCACCTGGTGATCCAGGAAGAGGGCGGCCGGGCGGATGAGGTGTTGCAGGCACAATGATCAGCCAATGTGGGAGGGGAAGCTGATGGCCATGGCAAGTGCTTGAACCCCATCATATTTTTAATCCGCCACCAATGGTTGTAACTTCCGATGAGATCGGTACAATGGCCCCGCTTGCCGAGAGGCCAGCGTCGTTATGGTGACCCCATCGGTCCCCCCGCAACGATTACCCGTGAACCTGGTCAGAGCCGGAAGGCAGCAGCCACAGCGGGAACATTGTGTGCCGGGGTGTGGCTGGTGGGGTTGCCTCCATAACGCTCTTCCCGTAATACCTCTTTTGCTTCAAATCAAAAAATATTTACTCAGTCATCTGCCAAGTTCGTTGCGCAGAGCATGACGGCTGTTTCACAACTTTCCGGCTCATCCCTGATAGGAGGCGTCCTCCCGCAGCACTTCCTCGGCAATTGGACCAAAAAAGTGTCGCGTGACGCTGAAGAACGGGCTTAGTTTTTTTTCCAGAGGCACGAGATCAATACCTGCAAGGCAGTGAAGGCTCATGTCCTGCTCAATATGGTCATCGAAAAGTGCTGCTAACTCGTCCCACCATTGCTGGCGCAATTCCTGAAGAAACGAGCTATTCAAATTGAGTAAATCAATCGTATAAAAGGCTCGATCTTCGTCTTGTACGGATAACCCGTCAGCAGGAACTATCCGACCATCGGAAAGGTAGGAGAAAAAACGGCTGCAATCAGGTTGATGGCAGGATACAAAGCGCTGTATATCAACGGCATCCGACTTTCCAAGGGCGTGCCCGCCAAATACTTCTGACGCCCGGCCTTTGAAGGTGTGTAGATCTGTGTCGCTGTCCAGTGCAGAGGCGGCGAGGTTGTTGTAGTCAAATGTGCGTTGCGGGTTTTGGCCTTTGTTTTCGACGTGTTCTATGTGCAGTCCCAGGCCTAGCCGATCGGGGCGAATCTCACTGTAGCAACACAGGCCATATTGCTCTTCCAGCAAGTAACCAAGCACCTGTTGTTTATACCCAAACACTGACCACCGACTGTCTGCAGCCTTGGCCGTTTCGGGTGGATTTTCATGTGACTTGTTCAGTTGATAAGGGCCTTGGCCGCGTTTTTTAACGGCCCTCATCGTTTAAGGGCTCTTTGTCGTTTGATGTTGCGTTGAAGGCGCTGAAGTTGAGGGTGTTGGTCACCCAATGCGGCAGAAAGCTGCGCCATCAACTCAATGGCTGGCTGCTCGTCGTAGTGCCCCTTGTCTACCCATTCGGTGAGTTGCAATAAATCAGGTTTTTCAATGACCGGAGGCTGTGGATCAACCTGCATGACGCTGTGTAGAACACTGCTGCTCGGCTCACCATAGGTCATCGCCAAGGGGGGTGAAGCAATCAAGTTACCGTTTACATCCTTGCCAATGACGCGAATGTTTTCGCGCCGCACGGTGCTCAGAACTTGTGGGCTGTGCGTGGTGACAATGAACTGCATCGCCGGAAAAGCTGCTCGCAAAGATCCCAGGATAGTTTGTTGCCAGTGTGGGTGAAGAAACATATCCACCTCGTCGATTAATGCTACACCTGGTGTTTGCTGAGGAGCCTGATCTCCCAAGTGTGGGTTGAGCTTACAGGCTCGAAAGGCTAAATCGGCAACCATTGCAATGGCGTTGCGCAGTCCGTCGCTGAGCATGTCTACAGGCAATATGCCTTGTTCTGGATGATGCATGATCAGTTGCTGTTGATGGCTCTCACTGTATTCCAGGCTGTGCCAGCCTGTTGCGGCCTGTATCAAGCGATCAATGGCGTCTTTGACGGACTTGATCACCTGTCCGAAGCGAACACCTAGATCGGACAGATCTGCATTGCGTTCAAGCGCGATTACCTGAGCTTCCCGATAGCTGCGATAAATCCAGCCATACCAGGCGGTAAACGTCTTGAAACTCGAGGAATAGGAAAGGCAGTTCAGATAGCCTGATGTTCTGGAGTATTCACTTTTGTCGAGGGTGGTTTGGGCGGCTGCCGAAGTGAAACGGCCCTCGAACCAAAGTCGGGAAGTCCCCAGGTAACTCACCAGAGGCAACACGACAGTCTTATCGTCACGAACTTTTTCCTGGAGCGATTTGCTGTATCCCGTCAGTGCTTTGGAGCCCAAGTCACCAAGGGTATTGGTCGACTTCTTCAAACTCGTGCGCTGTTGTAACCAGTTGCTCTCAACTTCGCCGGGCGCCCAGCGCCCCCACGCTTCGATAACGCTGGCAATCTGAGGCTCCATGTTACCGCTGGCAAGGTGGGCCAGACGCACGTCGTCGATTTGAATGGTCGCGGACTTTCCGGTCTGGCTGCCGAGGTCAAAGCCTTTGACAAATGGCCATAGGGCAACGCGTGCAGCATCCAGAATGGTGGTCTTGCCACCTCCATTGGATGCAATCAGCACGGTCAGATGAGGATCGAAGTCGATCTCGAGCTCTCCAAAGCAGCGGTAATTCTGCACGCGCAGTTTGTCGAGCCTCACAGTCGTTTCTCCGATTCAATTATCTGACCACCCACAGGGTGTAGCCCCCTGCATTGCGGGGTGTTACAGCATACCAAAGGGCAATGATAAAAACGCTAAGCAAACCTGGGTGGGTAGGCGGAATGCGGCCGGATTTCTCTGGGAAAGCGTTCAGGGGCAGCGTGAACGGTCGGTCATTGTTTATTGTTCGATAGCTATCTCACAACTTTCATACTTCCTGCTTTACAACCCCAAATCGCCTTGTTAGTTTCCGCCGGCCACTTGTTTCAGAATATGACATTGGCGCCGACTTGATATTGAAGTGCTATCACTTCTTTAACTAACAAGGATGTCTGTGATGAAAAGCCTGCAAGGGTTACCCCGTCTTATCAGTGCTTCGGTAGGTGCGCCCGGTAAAGCCCGCAACTTGCCCGCCGATGTGCAGTGCATCCAATACTTATTCAATTTGATCATTCCCAAGATGGGTTTCCCGTTGGCCGAAAACGGCAAATCCGATGGTCAGTTGGTGCAGTGCATCAGCCAATACCAGTTCCGCCATCTCAAATACGCCCACCCCGATGGCGTAATCGACCCCACTGGTCGCACCTTCAACAGCCTGATCGAAGAAGCAGTGAAAGTGCCGGTGAAGGCCTTCCCGACCTTGCGTATTCCCACATTTCTCAACGTCTTCGGCAACAACCAGGGCGATGCGGTACAGGCCACGGTCAATGTGTACCTGGACCGCATGCGCGCGATGATCGAGGCCGAGCGGCGTAACCGGCAACTGATGCTCCAGGCCACGTGCGACGGGGGCATGACCCTCAGCGAAACGGACTTCCAGAACGCCGCCACGCAGTTGGGTAGTGGTATTTCGGTGAATATCATCAAGGCCTTCGCCACTGTGGAATCAGGTGGGCGGTCGGGGTTCGGTCCGGCCAAGTTGCCGGTGATCGCGTTTGAAGGGCACCTGTTTCGCAAGTACACCAAGCACATTTACGACCAGGCGCACCCGCTGCTGTCCTACCCCTACAAGAAAAAGGCCGGGCCGCAGTGGCAGGCCAATAACAAGGACCAGGCCAAGGCTTGGGAAACCATGGCCACCGCGTTTGCGCTGGATCAGGAAGCTGCACTCATGTCGGCTTCGTGGGGCATGTTCCAGATCATGGGTTTTAACTTCGCCTCGTGCGGTTACAAGACGGTGTTTGAGTTTTCGGCAGCATTAAAGGTGAATGCCGGCAACCAACTAAAAGCGTTCCTCGGTTTTTGCAGCAAGAGCCCGGCATTGATGAAGGCCATGAAAGCCAAGGATTTTACCGGCATGGCACGTAACTATAACGGCGAGGACTACGGCAACTACGACGTCCTTATGCAAAAAGCCTACGAAAAACTTGAAGGGAAAAAATAGGATGATCCGTTTTCTAGCGATAGGTGTGTTGTCGTTGTGCGCCGCGGGCCCTGCGTTGGCCGGTTCGGCTGCGTTGCATTCGGGCAAGTACGAAGGGCTGATGCTGGCAGTGACGCCGGAGCATCAGGTCGAAGGGTTCTATTCGGAAGCAATGGGCGAGGGCGTCACCCGCAGTTGCGCGTTTTATCTGCAAGGCAAGCCTGAGGCGCTCACCACTTGGCTCGATGCGGCTCATCCCGGCAGCCTGGCGCCTTCGTCCGATGGCGTGACCCTGACGGTGGAAGAGGGCCGCCAGCACCCCGGTTGCCTGAATGTACTGATGCCGGAGATTGCCACCGGCCTGGACCTGACCCAGACCGCCAGCAAAAAATGGATCGGCCTGGTGACGGTTTCCGCCGACAAGGCTTACCTGCTGAAAACCCCAGGCGCCAAGGCCGCCAAACGTCCGTATATCGTCAAGCGCGATGTGGTCGGTGTGCTGGCCTTCAAGGACGGCTGGGCCCAGGTCGAGTTCATCAATGCCGACGACCGTTCGTTCAGCGGCTGGATCAGTCAGGATCAATACACTCGTCTAGCGGCGCCTCACTAAGACATCCCCAAAACGCCGCAGTGTGCCAGGCATACTGCGGCGTTTTTGCGGCCGGGGTTCAGGCCTTGTTGCGGTTGAACAACTTGCGAATCACTGCGAACAGCGCCACCACGCCGATCACCAGGAACTTCTTCGCGGCCAGCAGGAAGATACCGATCTTGGCGAACAGTCCGGCCTTGGCGGCAATCCCGCCGGCAACCAACGCGGCGAGGCCGTAAGTGGCGAGCTTGTCGGTTTTCGGGTTGAAGTCGGTATAGAGGTTGCCGTCGGTGAAGTTGGTAAAGGCCAGCACCTTGGGCAATTCCTGCTGGATGGTGGGCAGGTCGGCCATGGCGGCGACGGCGTTGAGTTCGAGTACGCCTTCACGGCCGAGCACGCGGATGCTGTAGTTGAGGGTGTTCTGGTCGGCGTCGTCGGCCTTCAGTTCGCGGGCCCAGTACATCTTGTGGGTGGTGTCGTCGTAGCGCGGCGGCTCGGCCCAGCCCAGCAGGTGCAGGCCGGCGTAGCCTTGTTTCTGGCGTTCCTTGTTCTCGGCTTCGTCTTCTTCCTGCATTTGCTTGAGCAGGTCGGCGTAGTCGATTTTCGCAGCATCTTCGTCGGAGATGTGCCCGTCGGCCTTGTAGCTGACGATCACGCCCCAGCCGCGTTCCGACAGCGGGCTGACGGCTTTGGGCACGATCATGCCCAGGGTCTTGAAGCCCGGCGGGTTGCCCCAGCCATCGGTCAGCAAGCGCTCGGTATCGGCAGGGTCGAGGTAGTAGAACTCGTCGTTGAGCTTGAGGGTGGCAATGCCGCTGGGCAGGGTGACCGTGCCGGTCTTTTGCTTGAGTGACGCCAGAAAGTGCTCGGCCGTTTCGGCAGGTGCAGCGGCTTCAACGGGTGCCGGCGAGGACGCGGCAAAGGCGGGTGCGGCAGGCAGGCTCAGGGCGGCCGCCGCCAACAACAGGCGGAAGTAATTCATGGTAGTCCCTTACATTTTGAATTAATTTCGCGAGAGCATAACCGAAACAACATGTTGCGAGTTAGCCGAAAGTCTCCCGCAACAACCCGGCAAATGCGTCCCGTGCCAGATGGCGTTGGGTGTCCTTGTGCCAGAACAGCAGGTTATCCACCGCCGCCAGCTCTTCAAATCGATAAGACGCCAGCTGATTGGCCTGCTCGTAGCGGGCGAGGATGCCCTCCGGCGCCAATGCCACGCCAATCCCCGCGCTGACGCAGCCGATGATCGTGCCCCAGCTGGCATAACTGGCGATGGTCGGCTTGAAGTCATGGGGCTTGACCCAGTTTTCCAGGGCTGCGCGATACGGGCAGCCGGGCGGCCATACCAGGAGGGTGCGGCCGGCGAGGTCCTCGGCGCCATTGATGGGGGCACTGGACGCGCTGGCGATCAGCACCAGGCGCTCGCTGTAGACCACGCTGTGTTCGAGCTTGGTGCGCTTGTTGCCGGCGGCCACCAGCGCCACGTCGAGGCGATGGTGTTGCAGGTCGTCGAGCAGCGGGCCCCAGGCGCCGGTCACCAGTTCCAGGCTGACATCGGGGTAGCGCCGGTGATACTCCGCCAGCAGCGGCGGCAAACGCCCGCTGGCGCTGGACTCCACCGCGCCGATACGCAAGGTGCCACGGGGAATCGCGTTGGCGTCCACGGCGCGTTTGGACTCATCCACCAGCGCGAGAATGCGCTCGCAGTAATCCAGGAAAATCTCCCCGGCGGCACTGATGGCCAGCCCACGCCCGGCGCGGATGAACAGCGGTGTGCCCAGCTCGCCTTCCAGCTGCTTGATGCGCGTGGTGATGTTGGACGGCACGCAATGCAACAGCACGGCCGCTTGGGCCACGCTGCCGGTTTGCGCCACGGCTCGCACCATTTTCAGTTGGGCCAGTTCCATTGCTCAGTTCCAGTGATTGCAGAAGTCAGAAACGGTTAATTGTCCTGCGCCTTACCGGGGCCAAGACTGACGGCATACCTTCTCAGTTTCTGGACGCCATCGATGAATGCCCCTTCACCCGTAAAGCTTACGCTAGTCATCGCCAGCGTCATCCTGTGTTGGGCCTATTCGCCGATTGGCGTACACATCGGGCTGCACAGCTACAGCCCCGGCCAGTTGGCGTTGTTAAGGTTTTTGATTGCGTCGGTGTTCATGGGCGGTGTGGCACTGGTGATGGGCATCGGCCGGCCGCGCCTGCGGGATTTTCCGTGGCTGCTGGTGCTGGGGTTCTTCGGCGTGTTCCTGCACCACACTGCGATCAATTACGGACAGCAATGGGTAACGGCAGCGGCGTCCAGCGTACTGGCGCAGTCAGCGCCGCTGTTCAGTGTGCTGATCGCGTTTTTCTGTCTGAAGGAGCGGGTCAGTGCTTGGCGCTGGGGCTGCGTATTGCTGGGGCTGCTCGGCGTGCTGGTGGTGATCTGGGGGGATCAGGGCGTGGGTGAGATCGACCCGCGTGGCGTGTTGATCCTGCTGGCGGCGGTGTCGTGGAGTGTGTATTTCGCCCTGCAGAAACACTATGCCCACCGCTACAGTCCGCTGACCATGGCGTGCTACATGGTGTGGGCGGGCACCCTGATGCTGTGCGTGAACCTGCCGGGCCTGCCTGCTGCGGTGGTGCAGGCGCCGTTCGCGGAGAACGTGGCGGTGGTGGTACTCGGTATTTTTCCCAGCGCCTTGGCGTATCTGGCCTGGGGTTATGTGTTGAAGCATGTGGAGGTCAGTCGCGCGTCGGTGGCGATGTACTTGATCCCCCCGGTGGCGATGGTGATGGCCGCGACGTTGCTGGGCGAACACATTGCCGTGCAGGTGATGCTGGGCGCTGTGATCGTGCTGGCCAGCGTGGCGGCCATCAGCCTGGAGGGGCGCTGGCGGTCAGTCGTTCAGGCAAAACGCGCGCAAGCGGTGGCCATCGAGGTCCTGGGCGACAAAGGTGTAGCCGAAATCCAGGGCCGTCGGTGATTGGACAATGAGGGCGCCGCGTTCGACCCATTGGTCGTGCAGCGCGTCCACGGCGGCCGTGTCGGACAGCGAGAAGCCGACTTCACCGCCACCGCCTGTGAGCTCGGCTGCCGGCTCGACGGTATGGCGCGACCACAGTCCGAGCTTTACGCCGTTGTCGAGAATGAACAGGGCAAAGGTCGGGTTCAATTCCACCGGCGGCTTGTCCAGCAGGCGGCTATAGAAGTTGGCACTGGTGGCCGGGCTGTCGACGTACAGCAGGAAGTAATGGGCGAGGGTGTTCATGGGGGCTCCTTGAGAACGGGCGTTGTGTGGCGCCGAGTCTATAAGGGGGACCTGTCAGTTTTTGTCAGGAGCGTGCAGGGAGACCGGGTTTTCGCCGGTGTACAGCTTGATGATGGCGTCGATTTCGCCGGACATTTTCATCCGCAACAAGGTGCGCAGGATTTTTTGGGCCGGCACGTCGGGATCGTTGCGCACGATGCAACCGAGGTTTTGCTCCTCAATCACCGCGACTTTATACAACTGCTGGCTGATCGGCATTTTCTGGTTGAAACGGTCGACGATCCATTCGTTGCTCACCGCGTAGTTGAATCGCCCTGCCATCAGCTTGTGCAGCACCAGCTCTTCGCTGCGTGCGTCGTCGCGGGTGAGTTGGCCGTTGGCAAACAGCGGGTCGAGGGCGGCATAGCGATAGTTGAGTACCGTGCCGATCGGCTGAGGTGTCAGCTTGAGCACCTGCACCGGCTGGTTGCGTGCCCTGACCAGCACATTGCGCTGCACCATTAAAGGCAAGCTCCAGATGTAGTCGCCGGACTGGTTGTCGACCCACGCCTGGGTCACATAACAGCGCACATCAATATCCCCATGGGCCATGGCCCCTGCGATACGGGCGCGGGCCAGCACGTGGAATTCCGCCGGCTGGCCGACCTGGGTGGCCAGGCTCAACATCAAATCATACAAAATCCCCTGGGTAGGTCGGCCGTTCTCCACCTGCACCATGGGCATCGCCCAACTGTCGGAAATCGAGAAACGCAGCGGTGCAGGCGCCGCCAGGCAAGCCGTGGCCATCATCCATAAAGCGCCCAGGACTACGCGCATACACTCTCCGGGTTCAGGCCTTTTCGAGGCCAATCAGCAGAGCTTAGTCAGATTAGGCGAGCGTGCCGGATGCAATTTCCCCCTTGCTCCGCTAGCATTACCGGCTTCCGCTTCCCAGTTGCGACGGTTTTCGATGAGTTATCAGGTTCTTGCACGTAAATGGCGTCCGCGCTCGTTCCGCGAAATGGTCGGCCAGACCCATGTGCTCAAGGCTCTGATCAATGCCTTGGACAGCCAGCGGCTGCACCACGCCTACCTGTTCACCGGTACTCGGGGGGTGGGCAAGACCACCATTGCGCGCATCATCGCCAAATGCCTGAACTGTGAAACCGGTATCACTTCGACGCCCTGCGGCACCTGCTCGGTGTGCCGCGAGATCGACGAAGGGCGTTTCGTCGACCTGATCGAGATCGACGCCGCAAGCCGCACCAAGGTCGAAGACACCCGCGAGCTGCTCGACAACGTGCAGTACGCGCCCAGTCGCGGCCGCTTCAAGGTCTACCTGATCGACGAAGTGCACATGCTTTCCAGCCATTCCTTCAACGCCTTGTTGAAAACCCTGGAAGAGCCGCCGCCGTACGTCAAATTCATCCTGGCCACCACCGACCCGCAGAAACTGCCTGCCACGATCCTGTCGCGGTGCCTGCAGTTCTCCCTGAAAAACATGACCCCCGAGCGCGTGGTGGAGCATTTGACCCACGTGCTGGGCGTCGAGAACGTACCGTTCGAAGATGACGCGCTGTGGCTGCTGGGCCGCGCCGCCGATGGATCGATGCGCGACGCCATGAGCCTCACCGACCAGGCCATCGCCTTTGGTGAAGGCAAGGTCATGGCCGCCGATGTGCGCGCCATGCTCGGCACCCTGGACCACGGTCAGGTGTTCGACGTGCTGCACGCGCTGATCGAGGGCGATGCCAAGGCGTTGCTCGAAGCCGTGCGCCACCTGTCGGAGCAAGGCCCGGACTGGAACGGCGTGCTCTCGGAAATCCTCAATGTGCTGCACCGCGTCGCCATCGCCCAGGCGTTGCCGGAAGGTGTCGACAACGGCCATGGCGACCGCGACCGCGTGTTGGCCCTGGCCCAGGCGTTGCCGGCCGAAGACGTGCAGTTCTATTACCAGATGGGCCTGATCGGGCGTCGCGACTTGCCTTTGGCACCGGACCCGCGCGGAGGCTTCGAGATGGTCCTGCTGCGGATGCTGGCCTTCCGGCCCGCTGACTCGGCAGATGCACCGAGACAGCCGCTAAAGCCAGTGGGGATCAGCCAGGCCACAGTTGATTCCGCCAAACCAGTGGCTGGCGCGGCGGTGGTCGCGCCAGTGGTTGCTGCCCCCGTTGCACCGGCGCCTGAGCCTGCACCGGTGATGGCGGCAGCGGTGGTCGAGCCGGAACCGGTGGTCGAGCCCGAGCCCGTGGTCGACCTGCCCTGGAATGACCCTGTAGATGCTGAGGCCGAGGCCGAGGTTGAACAGCAGCCCTATATCGAGCCCGTGCTGGAAACCGCCGGCGAACAGCCGGAGCTGACGCCGATGCCTGCGCCGATGCCGGACAGCGTGGTGCCGGCCGCTCCTGAGTGGGTTTCAGCCCCGGTTCCCGAGCCGACCGTCGCCCAGGTCGAAGCCGCTACCCCGAGCATCGACCTCGACGATGAACCACCGCTGGACGAAGATTACATCGAGCCGGACATGGATTCGGCCTACAGCTACCTGGACGACCTGGCCAGCGAGCACACCGCCGAGCCGGCCCCGGAACCCGAGGCGGAGCCCGCTGCGGCGCCGGCCACCGGCCTGGCCCTGCAATGGCTGGAGCTGTTCCCGAAACTGCCGATTTCCGGCATGACCGGCAGCATCGCCGCCAACTGCACACTGATCGCCATCGACGGCGACCATTGGCTGTTACACCTGGACCCGGCCCACAGCGCCCTGTTCAACGCGACCCAGCAACGGCGCCTCAACGATGCCCTGAACCAGTACCATGAGCGCACGCTGACTATCACCATCGAGTTGATCAAGCCCGAGCAGGAAACCCCGGCCCAGGCCGCCACCCGTCGGCGTATCAACCGCCAGCGTGAGGCTGAGGACTCGATCCACGGCGATCCGCTCATCCAGCAAATGATGCAGCAGTTCGGTGCGGTCGTTCGCCAAGATACAATTGAACCTGTCGAAGCCCCGGTGCCCCAGGCGTCCTGACACCGGGCTACTCATTGATCCACGTACTTTTGAGGTGATTCCCATGATGAAAGGTGGCATGGCCGGCCTGATGAAGCAGGCACAGCAGATGCAGGAAAAGATGGCCAAGATGCAGGAAGAACTGGCCAACGCCGAAGTCACCGGTAAAGCCGGTGGCGATATGGTCAGCGTCGTGATGACTGGTCGTCACGACATCAAGCGCGTGAGCATCGACCCAAGCGTATTGCCAGGCGTGGGCGAAGATGACCTGGAAATGCTCGAGGCGCTGTTCGCCGCAGCCGTCAACGACGCCGTGCGCAAGATCGAAGCCAACAGCCAGGACAAAATGTCCGGCGTGACCGCCGGCATGCAACTGCCACCGGGCATGAAGCTGCCGTTCTGATCGGCAGGCTTTAGCTAGACTCCAATGCCAGGCCTCGTGCCTGGCATTTTTGTTTGTGCCAATCCAATCGAACCCTGGCGCGGCACCCATGGTCTGCACCCTATACCGATAGATTCGATAAAGGAGCCCCTTCATGCCTCACGAACCGACTTTGAACCAGCGCATTGTCCTGGTCTCACGCCCCCAAGGCGCCCCCACCCCGGAAAACTTCCGCCTGGAGCGTGTGACCTTGCCGGAGTTGGCAGACGGCCAGGTCCTGCTGAAAACCCTGTACCTGTCCCTCGACCCCTACATGCGCGGGCGCATGAGTGACGCACCGTCCTACGCTGCGCCGGTGGAAATCGATGAGGTGATGACCGGTGGCGCTGTCAGCCGTATTGAGCAATCGCGCAATTCGAAATTCGAAGTGGGCGATCTGGTGGTGGGCGCCACCGGTTGGCAGAGCCACAGCATTTCCGACGGCCGCAACCTGATTCCCGTGCCCAATGGCCTGGCCAGCCCTTCGATGGCGCTCGGTGTGCTGGGCATGCCGGGCATGACCGCCTACATGGGCCTGATGGACATCGGCCAGCCAAAAGCCGGTGAAACCCTGGTGGTGGCCGCAGCGTCCGGAGCCGTGGGTTCGGTGGTCGGCCAGGTGGCCAAACTCAAGGGCCTGCGTGTGGTCGGGATTGCGGGCGGTACCGACAAGTGCCGCTATGTGGTGGACGAACTGGGCTTTGATGCCTGCATAGACCACAAGAGCTCGACGTTTGCCGAAGACTTGGCCCAGGCGTGCTTCAAGGGCGTGGACATTTACTTCGAAAACGTCGGTGGCAAGGTGTTCGACGCCGTGCTGCCGTTGCTCAACCCCAAGGCGCGCATCCCCCTGTGCGGGCTGATCGCCGGCTATAACGCCCATGAGGCACCCAGCGGCCCCGACCGCTTGCCGGCGCTGCAACGCACGTTGTTGACCAAGCGGGTACGGATCCAGGGCTTTATCGTGTTCGACGACTACGGTGATCGCCAGCCCGAGTTCCTCAGTGCCATGGCGCCGTGGGTACGCGACGGCAAGATCAAGTTCCGCGAAGACGTGGTCGAGGGCCTGGAGCAGGCGCCTGAAGCCTTTATCGGTTTGCTGGAAGGGCGCAACTTCGGCAAGTTGGTGGTGCGGGTCGCGCAGGATTGAGCATTTGACGCTAATCCGGGGCGCGGGTATAAACCGCGTCTCGTTGTTTTGTCGGACCATTCGCCCATGAGCTTCAGCCCCCTGATTCGCCAACTGATCGACGCCCTGCGCACGTTGCCGGGCGTAGGCCAGAAAACCGCCCAACGCATGGCGCTGCAACTGCTGGAGCGTGATCGCAGCGGCGGAACCCGGTTGGCCCAGGCCTTGAGCCAGGCCATGACCGGGGTGGGCCACTGCCGCCAGTGTCGGACCCTCACTGAAGAAGAACTCTGCCCGCAATGCGCCGACCCGCGCCGCGACGACACGCTGCTGTGCGTGGTGGAAGGGCCGATGGACGTGTACGCGGTGGAGCAGACCGGCTACCGCGGGCGCTACTTTGTGCTCAAGGGCCACCTCTCGCCGCTCGATGGCCTGGGGCCGGAGGCCATCGGCATTCCGCAGTTGGTCGCGCGTATTGAAGAGCAGGGCACCTTTACCGAGGTGATCCTGGCCACCAACCCGACCGTGGAAGGTGAAGCCACCGCGCATTACATCGCCCAGCTGCTGAGCAATAAAGGCTTGGTCACCTCGCGGATCGCCCATGGCGTGCCGCTGGGTGGCGAGTTGGAGTTGGTGGACGGCGGCACGTTGGCGCATTCGTTTGCCGGTCGAAAACCGATCGCGCTCTAACGATCACCGTAGGATCCAATGTGGGAGGAGGCTTGCCCCTCCCTCTTTGGATTTGCGCCTGGCTTGATAACCAAGCAAGCGCTTGGTAATTTCGCTCCACCTCACCGTGGAGCTTGCCGATGTCTGCCTATCAGGACTACTTCGACCCCAGCCACCAATTGGTCCGCGACAGCGTGCGCCGTTTTGTCGAGCGCGAGATGTTGCCGGGCGTGGAGCAGTGGGAGGAGGCGGAAAGCTTTCCCCGGGCGTTGTACCTCAAGGCGGGTGCGGCGGGGATACTCGGCATTGGCTACCCCGAAGCGCTGGGCGGCAGTCACGAAGGTGATCTGTTCGCCAAGGTGGCTGCCAGCGAGGAATTGATGCGCTGCGGTTCCGGCGGCGTGGTCGCAGGGTTGGGCTCGCTGGATATTGGCTTGCCGCCCGTCGTCAAATGGGCGCTGCCTGAGGTGCGCGAGCGGGTGGTTCCCCGGGTGCTGTCGGGCGAGAAGATCATCGCCCTGGCGGTGACCGAGCCCGGCGGCGGTTCCGATGTGGCCAACCTGCAAACCCGCGCCATCCGCGATGGCGAGCATTACCGGGTCAGCGGCAGCAAGACCTTTATCACCAGCGGCATCCGTGCCGACTTCTACACCGTTGCCGTACGCACTGGCGGGCCGGGCTTTGCCGGCATCAGCCTGCTGCTGATCGAAAAAAACAGCCCAGGTTTCACCGTCGGCCAGCCCCTGAAGAAAATGGGATGGTGGGCGTCGGACACCGCTGAATTGTTTTTCGACGATTGCCGCGTGCCCGTCGGCAACCTGATCGGCGCCGAGAACATGGGCTTTGCCTGCATCATGGGTAACTTCCAGAGCGAGCGCCTGGCCCTGGCTCTCATGGCCAATATGACTGCGCAGATGGCCTTGGAGGAAAGCCTCAAATGGGCCGCCCAGCGCCAAGCGTTCGGCAAGCCCATCGGCAAATTCCAGGTGCTCAAGCATCGCCTGGCGGAAATGGCCACCGCCGTGGAAGTCTCGCGGGAATTCACCTACCGCCAGGCGGCGAAAATGGCGGCCGGCAAGAGTGTGATCAAGGAGATTTCCATGGCCAAGAACCTCGCCACCGACACCGCCGACCGTGTGACCTACGATGCCGTGCAGATCCTCGGCGGCCAGGGTTATATGCGCGGCAGTCTGGTGGAGCGGCTGTATCGCGACAACCGCATCCTCTCCATCGGCGGCGGTACCCGCGAGGTGATGAATGAAATCATCAGCAAGCAGATGGGGCTATGAGGGCGGCCTTACTGGCCTCATAGGGGCATGGGTATCGACACAACTTTTGCTCAACGCTGAACGCCCGGCAGATAGGGCTGTTGTGGCGAGCG
>JAEAMG010000755.1_pt1 | contig 32184 bp, 38 predicted proteins | sample 8958741 | NCBI WGS metagenome assembly JAEAMG01 (sample SAMN16933256, study PRJNA681125) | bioreactor sludge metagenome | isolation source: anaerobic bioreactor treating anionic surfactant - SDBS | place: India: Bengaluru | collected 2019-02-28 | reverse complement strand
ATAATTAGCTGTGGTTGATCAAAAGCTGTCCTCAGCGCCTTCCCAGGATTTTTGACGTGACCGATCAATGATAGCTTCTTGTACTCAGCTAGTGCTTTGGCCGCTATCTCCTTTACTTCTTGGGGCGTAAACTCGTTAGTTGTTATAAGCGATACACCCTTGGCTTGTCTTGCCTGAGCAAAACTATTCCAAGTAAGGTCGGCGGGCAAGTAGCCTTTAGCTTTGCATTCATCATATAAACGTGTACCATAAGAGGGCGTTGCCACAAACAAGTGCATGCCCACATCATATTTCCGCTTTAATTCAAGCGCAAAATCTACAGTACGCTGCATATTTTCTTTCGTTTCACCTGGAAAACCAATGATATAGAAAGCACCTGTTTTTAAACCGATTTTACGAGCATTTTTAGCAAATTCAACCACACGATTAAGGTCTAAACTTTTGCAAACAACCTTGTCAAGAATTTGCTGGTCACCTGACTCAACGCCGACAAACACACTCTTGCACCCTGATTGCTTCATTTTCCTAAGCAACTCCAAGTTTAAGCAGTCTGCTCGAACGCCGTTAGGGGTTTCCCAGCCTATCTTGATTTTGCGCTCAATTATACCATCACATATAGCCTCAAATCGTTTTAAATCCAGAGTTAAGTTGTCATCTTCAAAAAAGATATTCTTAACTTTATACTTGTCAACGACGTGTCGTATATGATCTAAGACATAATCTGCCGAGTTCGCCCTAAAACCTTGCCCCATATGCAGATGAACCGCACAAAAACAGCAATTGAAGGGGCAACCTCGACTCGTAATCATAGATATAGCCCTATTTTGGAAGCTTCTGTAACCAATTTTTTGGGGGCTAAGGTACTGCTCCATAGCCACGAGTTCATAGGCTGGATAAGGCAATTCATCTAAATTATCGATGAATTGCCGCCTTTCATTAACAACTACCTTACCATTTTGCCGATATGCAATTCCTTTGATAGCACTAAGTTGCTTTTGACCCTCAAAATACTGCGCAATCTCAAGCAGGGTATACTCACCTTCTCCAGCCACCGCAATATCGACTGTTTTTGTTTCCTCTAAGAAGTCCTTTGGAACTAAAGTGACGTGTGGACCACCTATTACTGTCAAGATCTGGGGGTTAACTTCTTTGACAACATTACTGGTTTTGATCGAATTATCCATTTGAGAAGTAAAGGGACCGGCTATACCAACTATGTCTGGTTTGCGAGCGCGAATTTCTTGAGCTATCTTATCGAAGGATAACCCGAATGTTACGGTTTCGCCGTTTTCTTGAAAATCATCCCCAGCCATAAACGCATCTAAAATCTCTACCTTATAGTTGGCTTTTTGGAGTACTGCAGCTATATACATTAAACCTAAGGGCAAGTTGCCAGCAGGAAGGTCAGAGCCTGGATAAAATGTCTGCGGTGGATTAATTAGTAGAATTCTCATCGCGTCGTACCCAGTAGTTATCTAGTTGGCGGCGCTCAAATATTTAAATTAACTCATAATGACGTTAAACAAGAAAACAACCAAGTAATGAGCGATCTTTGCCAGCCTGTATTCTACTTATAGCTTAGTTGCTTGTTACTGGCATGTGCCAACAACATATGTTTATGAGCAAACAACCGGCAGTATTCTTGTTAACCTTTTCTTAGTTAAAGGGAGGTGAATTTCTTGAGTGCACAAACAGAAGAAACAAGAAAGGGGAAAATGACTGTCGCAGAAGCGGGAAGAAAAGGGGGGCTAAAAACTGCGTCTACACATGGACGAGAATTTTACGAACAAATTGGACGCAAAGGTGGCGAAAAAGTTTCAGCTGAACGAGGACCAGAATTCTACAGCTCGATCGGCAGCAAAGGAGGATCAGAACGCGCTAAGCAACATGAGGGTTCTGCAGAGGCAAAGGGCAAAACTAGCCTTGAAGAAGCAGGTCAAAAGGGCGGACAAAGAGTTCGTCGAATAGTTCAAGCTGGCAAAAAGCACAAGCGCAAATAAGCACTACCAGATTAGCTTTTTTAGTTTATTTGCTTAACATTCTATCAACCTAAGTCTATGAACAGACCATGTAGTATCAGAGAAATTAACCAAGTGCCTTTTATTGATCCCTCAAGTTATCAAGACAGCAAGCGTAAAGTTGAAATAATTTCTGTACGTATTTTTAAAGTATGAAGAAAGTACTTGTTTTGTATTATAGCCGCAGTGGAAACACTGAAAAGATGGCTAACGCTGTATCTGAAGGAGCTCAAAGCGTAGGCGACATCGGAGTAGAGCTAAACTTTCATGTAGATGCATCAGACTTGAAGGACTATGATGCAGTAATTATTGGCGCACCAACCTACCGTAATGAAATGCCTGTAGATTTCAAAAACCTCTTTGAAGAAGCAAAAAAACAAAGCATAAATTTGAAAGGCAAAACCGGGGCTGCCTTCGGCTCATATGGCTGGAGTGGAGAAGCACCAAAACTGGTCTTGGATCTCATGCAAAAATTTGAAATGCATATAACTGAACCGCCGATTCTAGCAAAGTACGCACCTGACCAAGCGACGATTGAAGCCTGCAAAAATCTTGGAAAGAGGATTTCCGAAAGCTTGATCAAGCAGGTTTAACAATAAGCGAACGGAGACTTTTACATGCAGAAAAAAAATGATACTGCTTTGCTGGATTTTCTCAAAAACCAAGTGGTTGTTGAAAAAGAAATTGTGGAGTCACTTGAAAAAGCACTCGAAGGCATGAAAAACCCTGCAGTTAAAGGCGTTCTCAAAGGCGTATCTCTGGATTCAGTGAAGCACGCTGAACTTTACACTTCAGCCATCACACTATTAACTCAGGCTTCAACGGCATTGAAACAAGAGGATTTAGACAAACAGAAAGCACTCATCGAAAAACACATCGAAATAGAAGCCAAACTCATAAAGAAGCTTCAAACTATGATTCCAGAAATCAAAAACGAAAAAGTCGTTTTCCTATTAAAAGCCATACTCGAAGATGAAGTCAGACACCATGCAATGCTCAAGATGACTCTTGAAATAATCGTTCACGGTGAAACTATAACTGAAGATGACTGGTGGAAACTTCTCTGGGAAGGCGTACCTTTCCATGGTGCACCCGGTGGCGGATAAAAAGAAGGGTTGTTAAGAGTTTTCATTTCCATGGAGCACTTGTTGAGAAGAACTCCAAGTTTCCTCCACTATACCATTTAGCCCTTCAAGTACTGATGCCAATAGTTGACCTTTAGCTGTTAAACCATACGCTTTAGGTGTTTTTCTTACGAAGACAAGCTTTTTGCCTTTTAAACCCCGAAGATACTTGTAGGTTCTCCTCATAGAGAGACCTGTTTCTTTTGATAATTTGCCTGCTGAAATACCAACATCTGGGATAATATCATAGACTTCTTTTTCCGTACTTGTGAAGGTTTCCTTGTTTGGATCGCGTTTCGACTTGAAAAAGAAGACATAGTCTCTCTCTTCAGGTGTTTGTATTAATCCAACTTCCCGCAATCTCTTAAGAATTCTCGAGGCGACTTTTGGAGAAATTACAGCTTCTATACCCTCAAATGTTTTGGGGCCGGACAGCAAAGCTCTCAAAAGGGTTTCTTCGTAACATTCAGAATGCGCAGGCAAGAGATTTGCAAATTCAGGAAAAGCTCCCAAAATTTCAGTAAGGCGATCACCGAAGTAAGTTGCGTAGTATTCTTCACGTGATTCATTCGCCAATCCTAAAGCCATCAGAGGCTGAAGGTATTCTTCACTAATAGTGTCTTGACTGTGGGTATGTCCGGTTTTCTTTAGTTCCTGTTGAAGTTGACTGACTGAGTATCTTCCATTAACTATAGCATTTAAGATATGGAGGCGAGTTTCATTCTTTAAAACATTGAAAAGTTCTTTAATGTAATTTGGGTTATCCATGGCTTGCCGGAGCTTTCGGAGCTCGTTTTTTAATTTGTAAGCTTGACAGTTGTTTATACATTCAAGTGGTGAAGTGGGTGCACAATTGCGGCATTCCGCATTGAGCGTTTTTAGCATTGATGCGAGGTTTCGTTTATCGCCGTCTTGTGTATATTGGGCGATGTTGTCCATTTTTGTGGTTCTCCTTTTTATCGTGTGCCAGGCAAGGTAGGGGAATGTTGTTGAAGAACTGTTTTTGCGTCGATATCCCTCACCTTGACACGCGTCATAATCTATGACAAGCGTCATACTTAAATAAGTTACCCCACAAAAATACAGTAAACAAGGTGTAAACTTGATACTACCATGCGAAGTGGGAGTGAAGACAGTACTACCTGCTGTAAAAGCAATAATGGCTCGATCCATTGTAAAAAATCATGGCTTAAATGAAAAACAGACTGCCGATCTTCTGGGCCTTTCACAGTCAGCCGTAAGCCGCTACATTGGCAGAGGAAGAGGAGACAATCTCTTAGCAATAGAGAATACCAGAGAAATACTTGCACTTATAGACCAAATGGTTCTATCCCTAATCAAAGAACCAGAGAACAGATCAAATGTCCTAGAACTCTTCTGCAAAACCTGCACAACTATACGCGAAAAAGGATTAATGTGCCCAAAATGCCAATCCCAAATGCCCAAAACATGGGCAGAAAAATGCCTCTTCTGCCGCTAAACACAACCAAATCAACCGAATCAAAACGACAGGGTGAATTAATGAGTCAAAGTATAGTGGAAGAAATACTGGGAAAATACAGAGTTATAGCAGTAGTAGGTCTATCCAAAGAACTAGGCAAGCCTAGCCACCGGGTTGCAGCTTATCTAAAAAACCATGGTTACCACATTATTCCAGTTAATCCGTTTGTGGATGAAGTGTTTGGAGAAAAAAGCTACAAAAACCTTCTAGAGATCCCTGAAGTGCTTCAGCGGAAAATAGACATCGTTGATATTTTTCGGAGAAGCGAAGATGTGCCACCAATTGTTGAGCAAGCCATTAAAATGAGAGAAGAGGTTGGGCGTCCATTCGTAGTTTGGATGCAACAGGGTATAGTTAATGAAACAGCAGCTAAAGCTGCACAACAGGCAGGATTAATTGTAGTAATGAATAAGTGTTTAATGGCTGAGCATTTACACTTACGTTAAACCTATGCGGCGCCCAGCAACAGAGAAGCTATAGTAGCGATTACGACTATCACCAAGGTTTCAGCTAAAGTGATTTTCCAGTTTACTCTTGTCTTCTTCGAACGATAACGCACTAGAAAGACCCCGACAATGGCACCAACTAAAGCTAGCGATATTGCAACGTTGTAATATTGTGGCAAAGCAAGGTAAGTTGCTATTGGAATAATCCCAGCTACAAAAGTTGTTACTCCACAAACGATGGCAGCATAGAGATTAGAACGGTGGATCTCTTTACCTAACAGCGTAAACAATTTCTGGACTAAGATCAATGATTTATCTCGTTCTTTCTTGTCTGGTATGTCGCTTAAGCTGTAGTTCATCAGGTTTTGTAGGGTCATGATGTCATTAAGATCCTCAGTGATCCCGCCAAGAAGAAAGCTTGAGAAGTTAGTGATTGAGACAGCGCTTAAAGTCAGGAAGGTAGCAAAGATAACTGCATTTGTGGTTGCCAAAAAAGTTGAGGTTGTTGTTAGTGTCGCTATGAAAGCAGACAAGATTACTACCAAGCTGGTTACTGAGCCATCGACTAAGCCAGCTACGACTTCCATGATGGGTTCTTTCTTTAGAAGAAGACTCTCCCATTCTTTGCCAAGTTTTTGCCCCCGGGGTGTTAGGTGAACCAATTCGCCTTTTTCTTCAATGAGCTTTTCAGCAGCCATTTCTTTTAGTGCTTTATCCAATTCGCCCATGTCAACACAGGTATAATTTACACATACTTTATCGAGTCGACTCTTGAGAGTTGATTTTTTTAATTTAGCACCCTTAGTGAGGTTTAGGAGAACAATCACTCTAATAACATCAGGTAATTCTTGGATTTCAAAGGACACTCAGGCAGTCACCGTTTATGGCAACACTCACATTATTTTTCGGGGGAACTAATAACTTTTCGTTGACATCATTTAGAAAACTACACGTTACAACTCTGATTGTCATTTGCTTTTCAGTCAAATGTGAACGCAGAGGGACAAATATTGTTCAGGACACAGAGTTCACATTTTGGCTTTTTTGCCATGCAAACCTGTCTGCCATGAAAAATCAGAAGATCAGTCAGAGGCATCCACTTCTCTTTAGGTGTGATAGCCATTAGGTCTTGTTCGATTTTGTTTTGATCTTTTTGCTGTGTCAAACCAAGGCGTTGTGAGAGCCTATTTACATGTGTATCCACGGCTATACCTGCAGTCACCCCATATGCATTATAGAGGACGATGTTTGCAGTTTTCCTTGCCACACCAGGGAGTTCCACCAGTTCATCCATTGTCCCGGGTACTTGACTGTTAAATTTGGTCACCAAAAGTTGGCAACAGCCCTTTAGATTTTTTGCTTTGTTGTGGTAGAAGCCTGTGGAATGGATGTCTTGTTCCAGTTCTTTTATGTCAGCATTGGCGTAGTCTTCGGCGGTTTTGTATTTTTTGAAGAGTGTTTTGGTAACTATATTAATTTGGACATCAGTAGTTTGAGCGGATAATATTGTTGCTACTAAAAGCTCCAGTGGATTGGTCCAGTTTAGGGCGGTTTTGGCATCTGGATACAGTTTTTCGAGGCGCTCGATGATTTTGAGGATTCTTTGTCTGGGTTCAAGGTATTGTTTAGGAGTTCCCATAGCTTTTTCGCCTAGAAGGTCCTTCTATTTGTTTAGAGAGAAGGGAGAAATAAAGACTTTCTGAGGATTTCGGCAGATTCGTTATAGGCCTATTCCTTTCCGCTAGTTTTTATGGGCAAATGTATTTTGATTAGACCCGCCATCTAAACCAATACAGGTGTAAAAAGTGGCAGTAAAATTGATCGTAGACGAGAAAGAAATTCCAATAAATGATTTCGTTGAAAACATCCTATCTGGTACACTCGTAGGTGCAGTAACAACCCTACATGGAGTAAATGATGGATGGAAAAAAATTGAAATAAAAATCGAAAGATAGACTATCCGTTAAACTCTACTTTTGCGTCTATCTCGGCGAATATTTCTCGCTTTGCCTTACAAATTGGGCAAACATACGGTGGGTCTTCGCGGTAAACAACATAACCACATTGTTTGCAGTACCATAACTTCTTTTTGACCTCGGCATACTTAGGTTGCGCTTGTGGTGATGTGGCGGCTTTTTCTTGGGTTGTCTCTACAGGTTTTGTGATTGGCGTGCCATATGCTCTTGCTTGTTTTTCGATAGGACGACGTTCAGGCACTTCTGGCAGGTTTTGGCTTTCGTAGACGGCTTTGTTGACATAGAGTCGGCAGTAGCAGGCTCCATATTGGGCAACATCAGGATCGCGGTAGTCACAGGGGCAAATAATGTCACGGTCAAGATCCAACTTGCCTGTGCCTAGACGGCAGGGACAAACAGGATAACCATAGCGTTCCTCATTTGTTTTCAAACCTTCTAGAAACATTTGTAACAGATCAGCCTGCGGAGTTAAGTAGTACCCGTAGGTTTTTGCGTCAGCTTCAGCGCGTTTACGGACAAAATCAATTGTTAAAGTCAAATACCCAGCACCTCTTTAAGCTGGTCCTTTCGAAAACCAGTTATGACTTTTTTGTCGTCGACAATAGTTGTGGGGTAACTTAAGCTACCGCCTTTGCTCAGAATTGTCTCATGCACTTTGCTTTTATCGTTTTCATCAAGCAGGTCTACGTCCACGAATTCGTAAGCTACGTCATTATCACTGAGAAATTGTTTAGTTAGTCTGCACCAGACACAGGTACTGAGCGCAAAGATGGTTACTTTGTGCTCGTTTTTCTTTCCAGAAACCTTAGAAAACTGCATCAAAAGATTCTCCGATAAAGTCTGTTTTATGGCGAATATAACTCTTACTTTATAGATAATAAAGTTATACCGGTTGGAGGTTTCCAAAGGCGTTTTGGACAACCTCGTTTAGTGCTGGGTGGATGTGTATTCCCCGTGCGATAGGCTCGTAGTCACCGTTACCAGTCGACATCGCGTTGGTAATTTCTTGAATTAGAGCAGATGCTTCGGGACCGATGATGTGAGCGCCTAATATTTTAGCCGTTTCTTTTTCCACTATGACTTTAACGAAGCCCTCTGGATTCCCCATAGCAGCACCCATAGCAGTGTTCCTGTAGAATGCTACGCCAACGAGTATGTTGTAGTGCTGTTTAGCTTCTTGCTCTTTCAGTCCAACCGCTGCAATTTGAGGATTAGTAAAAACCGCGTGAGGGATAGCAGAGAAATCCATCGCTGCTTTTCGTTCATGATTGGCATTGTGCCAAACGATACCAGCCTCACGATTCGCAGCATGCCTAAACATCTGCTTACCGATGACATCACCGAAAGCAAAAATGTTCTTCTTGCTAGTTTCAAGGAACTCGTTAACAACTATGAAGCCATGCTCGTCAACTTTGACACCTGTTTTTTCAGGTTTTAGTAGATCGGCATTTGAGACTCTACCAGTTGCAATCATTAACGCTTCTGCAGTCAACTCTTTTTGAGTGCCATCTTGACGACTACGGGCGAAAAGGGTTTTCTGTGCACCTTCTTGCTTAACTTCTACTGCATCGTATTCAGTGTATATTTCCACGCGTTTCCCAAGCTCACCCTTTAATAAGTCCGAAACTTCTGGTTCTTCATTGGGTAAGACGCGGTCTTCTCGCTGAATAACAGTGGTTTTGGTGCCTATACTAGAAAAAAAGTGACCATATTCCATCCCAATGTAGCCTCCGCCAGCGATTAATAAGGTCTTAGGCTGTGTTTTGAGTTGTAGCACGGTGTCGCTGGTTAGGTAATCTACGTTTTGTATTCCTTTAATTGGCGGAATTGCAGTTCGTGCTCCTGAGGCGATGAAAATTTTCTTTGCAGTTATAGTGTGTGCGCCAACTTGCATCGTATAGTCAGAAATGAATTCACCTCTGTCTTTGAACCAGGTCATATTTGGTGTTGCTTCGACTGCGGCAGCTTGATGACCAGTGTCATGGTCCACTAGGGTGCGCATACGATTCATGATATTATTAAAATCAACTGAATTAACCGATGCTTTGATACCTAACTTTTCTGCTGCCCCGATGGCCGCAAGTACATCCGCGGGATAAATCAGCATTTTAGAGGGCACACAACCAACGTTTATGCAAGTGCCACCCATTTTTTCATGTTCGACTACTGCCACATTTAATCCTTGCTCAACAGCGGCAGACGCGACATTCATTCCAGAACCTGACCCAATAACTATCACATCAAACTTTTCCATAAATAAGCCTCAAAGTATGTATAACAAAATGAAGAAATTAACTCAAATAAACCTTTCAATTGCAAACGCTTGGTTCAAAAAAGCCTTTAAGCTGCAGAATTGTTATCTTTTGATGGGGAGTTCTGTTTGTCTAAAAAAACTTCAGCTGAAGAACAAAAGAAAAAGCAAGCTTACTATTATGGTAAAGGCGAGAAAAAAGCAAAGGCAGTCAAAAAGTAGTTTCAATCAGAAATTGTGGCAGGCAACGCTTATCGTGGATTGCGTCGAAGCTTTCTAATTCTTCTTTTTTTAGTGGTAACACTATTCTTGAGACTAAACCGTTTAGAGTGTATGGGAGTCGGATTAAGCGGTATTCTCCTGAGGTAACCCATTCGTCGATGTGAAATCCGGACTGTTTTACTTCTGCAGCTATTGATAACCGTTCTTCGTTTGTGAGTTGATATGCATCTTTGTCTAAAACATGTAAATGGAAACCTCTGCCCGAATAAACTATCTTCAAATCGGAAAAACGACGTCCGAGAAACTCAAAAAGCTCGACTGCTTCTTTTCTAACAATTTCCAACTCTATCTCACAAAAACTCAGGCCTTGGCTTTGATTTATTTTGTCTTGTAAGGTACCGTGAACTGGGCAAACTACATTTTCAGGATCAAGATCAAAAGCCAATTCTTGCCCGATTATTTTGTCATTTTCATCGTATACATTGCGGTCATAATAAACTGCTTCTGGCAGAAACTCGAGAATTTCTAGTTGTACATCATATAAATCCTTGTATTCATCTATTATTATGGTTGTTGAGGCATCTTCCTTGTATTTTTGGCGATAAATTTTTGTATGCTTGCCCATAATTATTGCAAACTTGGTTCTGCCTAAGTTTTTTCCAAACCATTCGATGATTCTCTGAGGATCGAATTCTGTTTTGTAAAATTTCTCTCGCTCATCTAGGGTTGAGTATCTCATGCCTACGGGCAGGTTATATTTGACCATAAATGGACCAATACATAGTTTATGTCGGGTTGCCAAAATGCTTTGCGGAAAACCTAATATCACTGCTTCCCCGAAGTTAAAGTGGTGAATTGTTTTTGCCAATCGATCCTGATTTTCAAAATAATCGTCAAGTAGTAAGCGAACATAACGGTCATAAAATTTGGGGACCAGTTGAACCGCCCACTAAGCTTGGAATACATGGAACAACAAGCGCAGTAGATTGGGACGTATGCGTTGGGGACGGTGTATGCATAGACGTCTGCCCTGTATCATTGTATGTGTGGGCTGATTCACCTGGGCATCCATTGTCAAATCGCAAATCAGATCCTATACATGAAAAAGAATGCATCCAATGCTTAGCGTGTGAGATGCAGTGTCCGACAGCGGCAATTAAAATAACCCCACCGCCATAAGTGGTTCATCATCGGCAAGTGTTATATTAGAAGGCGCTCGATTAACCTTAGGAACCGCTATGAGCCAAGAACCAACAGGAAAAATTATATTACTTCAACCAACAGATGCTTCAGCAAAAATAACCGATATAGTTGAGGGAATAATCTCAGGCATAATGGAAACTGGCGAAGTGAATATTGTCGGCTTGAATGATTCAATGTTTTTAGCATGCTCAGCCATAAACATGGCAACTGAAATCGCTAAAGTTTACGTCGACGATATAGACATAGCATCTCTTGAAGTGCCAGCCTTTGGCAAAGTATCTGCGGTTTCAGCGCATTTATCACAAAAACAGGTTGGCGATTACTCTACATTAGCTGAAAAAGAAGAAAAGAGCATGAAAGATATTGCTGAGCAAACAATCAGCGTCAGCAGAGCAGCAACTATAGAGCGGCTTCTAACCATCAGCTTACTTAGACTGGCAAAATTTGACGAAGTAAAAATCGTTGCAGCTGGCGGCTCAATTAACGATGCAATCTCACTTGCGCTAAAATTAACTAACGGACAGATTTCTAAAGATACAATTGGAATCAAACTATTCCATCTCTACTCAATTGTGATGAGAAATGATCCCACGAAAAGTATCGCTGCCGTATCGATTTACCTTTACAAAGGTTTAACCACAAGGTATACTAAAAGGCAAAGTGCGATACTCAAAAAAATAGAGGGCCACCAATAAAACATAAAGATAATACAAAAAATAAAAAAAAGAAAGTTAGGCAGTTTAATGTTTATTTCACAAGCGCTAGATTCTCGTTGACTTTATCCCAGTTGACAACATTCCAGAAGGCTTCCACAAACTTCGGGCGGTCGTTCTTGTAGTCCACGTAGTATGCGTGTTCCCAGACATCAATGGCCATTATGATTGTACAGTTGGGGAAAGCGTTGACGTTGTGTTTCTCGATTTGTACAATGAATGCGCGGTCTATGCAGGGATGAACGGCAAGCGCGGCCCAGCCTGAACCTTCAGTGCTCACGGCTGCGGCTGTGAAGGCTTTTTTGAAACGTTCAAAGTTGCCGAAGTTGCTGTTGATGACCTCTGCTATGGCTCCAGTTGGGGCTCCTCCACCGCCTTTGCCAGCAGGTGCTAGGTTCCCCCAGAAGATTGAGTGTAGTATGTGACCGCCGACATTAAAGGCGAGCTCTTTTGTTAGGGCTTTTACATAGCCGAAGCTGACCCAGTAATCAAGTGCAGTATCGTTTTTCATTGTTTCATCTATGCTTGCTAAGAGTTTGTTGGCGCCGTTAACGTATGCTTGATGGTGTTTGCTGTGGTGCAGTTTTAGTTGCTCCTCAGATATGTAGGGAGATAGGGCGTTGTATTCATAGGGTAGTTTGGGTAGAGTAAAGGTTTTTACTTTCTCCATAAACTTTCACCAAAAATCACAGATTCCAAAAGAAAAAATAATTAATATACTTTACCTTAAAGTTCGAAGTGATTATCTACTTCTTGTTTGTTCGCACCTTCTTACACATTGAGTATGACTTATTACTGTGTATTGCTTTACTTTCCTCGGTGATTTTATAATGACTAAAACTGATGAAAACCTAAAAGCTGCGTTTGCAGGCGAATCCCAAGCAAACCGCATGTACCTCGCCTTCGCTAAGGCAGCTGAACAGGAAGGCTTCCCCCAAATCGCAAAGCTCTTTAAAGCAGCGGCAGAGGCAGAAACCGTGCATGCCCACAACCACTTCCGTGTCATGGGCAAAGTCAAATCCACAGCGGAAAACCTCGATGAAGCCATTTCAGGGGAAACATACGAATTTAAAACAATGTATCCCCAGTTTATCGAAGATGCAAAAGTAGAAGGCAACAAAAAAGCGCTCCAGAGTTTTGACTACGCCAACAAAGTCGAGCAAGTCCACGCAGACCTCTACAAGAAAGCCATTGAAGCTGCGAAAGCTAAAAAAGACCTCCCGGCAGGTGACATCTATGTCTGCCCAGTGTGTGGAGACACCTTCGTGGGGACGGCGCCAGAAAATTGCCCAATCTGTGGTACACCCAAAGCTAAATTCACAAAAATCCAGTAAGGCACCTTTTCAGCCTTAACTCACTTTTTATTTATTAACCCATTCAGCAAACAGCTCTAAAACAAAAATGGAGAGAAAAAAATTTAGGCTTTTATTTTCAGACCAATCATTTGGCCGAACTCAAAGCACTTCTTAAGTTCCTCAGTGGTCGGAACCCATTTCAGCTCCATGGTCTGTTCTTGTGCTTCCAATCCGAACTCTTTAGCAATCTTAATCATGCCGCGAACTGCCCCTCCACCCCAGCCATAGCTGCCAAAGAAGTACCAAGCTTTGCCTTTGGGTTTGAGGCCGCCTTCATAGGTAAGGAATGACCCGACAGACGGAAACATACCGTTGTTGAGAGTTGGTGAACCAACCACAACTGCCTTTGCATCGATGATTTCGGTGACGATGTCGGTGTTGTCGGTTGCACGAAGCTTAAGCAATTTAACATCTACACCTTGACTAGCGATTCCATCGCCTATTGCACGCGCCATTTTGTCCGTGCTGCCCCACATGGTGTCGAAGGTGATTACGACTTTGTTCTTCACGGTTTTTCCTGTGCACCAGTCCATGTATGCATTGACGATTTTCATAGGGTCCTTGCGCCAAATGATGCCGTGGCTGGGTGCAATGATGTCAATTGGTAACTTCATGGCGACGACCTCCTGAATCTTCCGAACGATTAGAGGCGAGAAAGGTGTGAGGATGTTGGCGTAGTAGGTGACAGCTTCTTCCATGAGCACTGTTTGGTCAACTTCGTCATCAAAACGTTGACTGCTGGCCAAGTGTTGACCAAAGGCGTCATTGGGTAAGAGGATTTTGTCTTCTATGATATAGGTAAACATGCTATCAGGCCAATGCAACATCGGAGCCTCAAGGAAAGTAAGCGTCTTCTTGCCAAGCTCGATTTTGTCGCCTGACTTGACAATTTCGACCCGCTCAAATTCGGCTCCGAAGTGTTTGATGATCTCTTCTTTGCCTCTAGCTGTTGAGTAAATCTTGGCTTGAGGTGCAAGCTTCGCAATAACTGGCAGGCTGCTTGAGTGGTCCATCTCCACATGGTTAACAATTACGTAGTCGATTTTTTCAAGCGGTACTAATTCTTTTATGTGTTCGACAAGCTCGTTGACGAAGGGCGCTTTTACGGTATCGACCAGGGCAATTTTTTGGTCCTGAATCAGATAGGCGTTGTAAGTGCTTCCTCGTCGGGTGATGTAACCGTGGAAGTCGCGGATGTTCCAGTCGACAACACCAACCCAGTTTACTCCATCTTTAAGTGAAACCTTTACCATACAAATTGCTCCAAAACGTTAACTTCTAAAAATCAGTTTTATGCACTTAATATTAATTTCGCAGAGAAGCACTAAATCGAGTCATAAACTAAAGTCATAAACTCAGATTTTGCTTAGAGTTGACCCGAACCTAGAAACGGCGATCAAACAATTTAACAGAAAGCCAGTAAATTCATAATCATATATCAAGCTGCAAGTACAGCATTTTAGTCTGCTGTATCTTAAACTAAAGCGAGATAAACAAAAAAGAAAAAGAAAATTTAGTTTAGTGGTGGTGTCCGCAGCCGCAGCCACAACTGCTGTCGGTTGGCTCTTCGCCTTCCGCTGCGTGATTATGCTTAGGGTGATTTTCCTCTGAGACTTTTACATTGATGTAGAGTTCAGGTTCTTCTTCGAAGGATTTCTTGCAACCTGGAGCACAGAAATAGTAGGTTTTTCCCTTGTACACTGTCTTCCACTTTGCTGTTCGTTCATCAACATCCATATTACATACTAGGTCTTTTGCCATGTCTAATTCACCTCCAGACTAACCTGTCAGGTGTTACTTAGAGTTTTGGGCGGAACCGTCGCAGCAATGACGCATTCGACACAACCGTCACCGAACTGAACGCCATCGCAGCAGCTGCGTAGACAGGATTAAAGAGAACATGAAGAATCGGATAGAATAGCCCAGCTGCCAAGGGGATCAAGATTATGTTGTAGAAGAAGGCCCAAAATAGGTTCTGGCGAATCTTGCGCATCGTAGCTCTGCTCAATTGAATCGATATCACTACATCCCGCAAGTCATTTTTTACGAGTACGATGTCGCCTGTCTCCACTGCAACATCTGTTCCGGTGCCGACTGCTATACCGATGTTCGCCTGCGCTAAGGCGGGGGCATCGTTTATACCGTCTCCGACCATCGCTACGACTTTACCTTCAGCCTGCAACCGCTTAATCTCATTTGCTTTTTCACTCGGCAGAACTTCGGATAGCACACTGTCCACACCTACCTGAACCGCAATAGCATTGGCTGTTCGTTTATTGTCGCCCGTTAACATTATAACTTTCAGCCCCATCTTCTTAAGTGCCGAGACAGCCGCTACGGAATGCTCTTTCAGCGTGTCTGCTACAGCTATTAACCCAGCAGCTTTACCGTCAACTGATACGATCATCGCAGTTTTGCCTTGCTGTTCAAACATCTCCATTTTGGCTTCTATTGAGTTTATGTCTACATTGTTGGTTTCCATGAGTTTACGGTTGCCAAGTAACACCGTAGCCCCATTATATTTGACTTCTACACCTTGTCCGGGTATGGCGTTGAAATCTTCAGGGTCATCCACTTTGAGGCCGCGTGTGTGGGCTAGGTCAACGATTGCTTGACCTAGTGGGTGCTCTGAATTCTTCTCTGCAACCGCAGCAAATTGCAAAATCTGTCCTTCATTGAGGGCACCCGTGGTTAGGATGTCGGTTACTTCGGGTTCACCCTTAGTCAAGGTGCCAGTTTTATCGAATACCACTGCTTGAAGTTTATGCACTGTTTCGAGGGCTTCACCGCTTTTGATCAAGATGCCGTTTTCTGCACCTTTTCCAACACCAACCATAATCGCCGTAGGCGTAGCAAGCCCTAAAGCGCAAGGACAAGCAACAATTAACACCGCTATGAATACGGTTAATGAGAAAATGTAGGTTGCCCCAAACAGGAAGTACCATGCCAAAGCGGACAATGTGGCAGTCAATATGATTGTTGGGACAAAGTATCCTGAGGCTATGTCAGCTAAACGCTGTACAGGTGCTTTGGAACTCAACGCATCCTCGACTAAGCGTATTATTTGCGCGAGTGCTGTGTCTTTGCCGACTTTTGTCGCCTGAAACTTGAATGTTCCAGTCTTGTTCATGGTGGCACCTATGACTTGGTCACCTTTCCGCTTCTCAACTGGGAGGGATTCACCTGTGATGACTTTCTCATCTACACCCGAATACCCCTCTGTAAGTACGCCGTCCACTGGGATTTTCTCACCAGGGCGTACGACGATAATGTCGCCAACTTGGACTTCTTCCACAGGTAATTCAGTTTCGACGCCGTCGCGGAGCACTCGCGCCGTTTTAGCTTGGAGCCCCATTATTTTTCTAATTGCCTCTGAGGTTCGACCTTTGGCGATGGCATCGAGTAGTTTACCTGCCAAGATAAAGGTCATTATCATAACTGAGGTGTCGAAAAATACCATAGCATCGTGGAACACATGTGGTGCAAAAGTGACAATAGTGCTATATAGCCAAGCAGTTGAGGTACCCATAGAGATTAGGGTGTCCATATTAGCGGTTTTGTTCCGCAGACCCTTGTAAGCGCCAACATAGAAGGTCCAACCGACTATGAATTGAACTGGGGTAGCAAGTAGGAACATAAGTATATTGTTCTGTTCCATAGGGAGGGGCATTAGCCACATCAGGAGCATTATTGGAATCGTTATTGCAACGCTGGCGATTAAAAGCACCTTGAGGCGTCGAATGTGACGTTGGCGGGCTTTGCCTTCAGTATCTTCAACAGTTTTTTGTTGCTCGATTATTTCGTAGCCAGCATCATTGATAGTTTTCTTGATAGTGGGTACACTTATTTGTTCAGAATTATACTCAACCAAAACTCGCTCTGTAGCAAAGTTCACGGCAGCATTGTAGACGCCTTCTTTGGCGTTTAGTGCTTTTTCGATGGTTTTTGCGCAGTTGACGCAGGTCATGCCTCCGACTTGGAGGCTTATTTTTTCATGGATTACTTGGTAGCCTGCTTCAATTATTGTTTCTTCTATCATTTTTTGTTCTATGATGTCGGGGTTATAGTCGATGAGGGCTTTTTCAGCTGCCAAGTTGACTGTGGCGTGAGTTACACCGTTGAGTTTAGATAGAGCTTTTTCTATTGCGCGTGCGCAGTTTATGCAGCTCATGCCGCCGATGTTTAGAACTATTTTTTTTGTTTTTTCTTGGCTCATCGGGCTATTCTCCAATTGCGCCTTGTTTTATTTTACGGGTCAGCGTCGATATAAATATTTCTTTTAAAGATATATCTTTCCATGAGTTTATAGTATGAGATAGAGCAGCACAGGAAAAACAAAAAAAATAACGCCGAAAAGGCACGCGTGAAAGTAGAATTTAGTCTAAGCGTTTTATTATATGATATCCAAACTGGGTTTTAACAGGACCAGAAACTTGACCCTTTTGAAGTTCAAAAGCAGCTTTCTCAAATTCTTTCACCATCTTACCTCTCGTGAAGATTCCGAGGTCTCCACCCTTTTTGCCTGATGGACACAGAGAAACTTGTTTAGCAACCTCAGCGAATTTTTCGCCTTTGTCTAGACGAGTTTTTACTGTATTTGCTTCTGTTAATGTTTTAACCAGTATGTGGCAACAATGAACTTTGGCTGACATACTCTCTTCTAAGAGCAGTTTCTGGATATAACTCTTACTTGACCATCAAAATTGAATCGTGGATAAAATGGGCGAATTGTTGGTTTTGAATAAACACTTTCACACTAAATTTTAGGTGAGCAATGAAATATTTACATGAAGTTGTTAAAATGCACTCCGAGTAAGAGGTGGCTACTTCGAACTTCGAAGCAAAGTTGATAGATACTGTTAATACAAAAGTAGTCATAGGTGTAGGTATGAAATCTGATAATACTCTCACAAACATAGATGAAGAACAGGGCCTTGATCGTGCAACAGCAGAGCAACTTGCAAAGATAGTTCAGTTTTTACTTAATATAGAGGATTAGGAGAAGGCTTTTTACCCCATACTCAGCCTTAAGAGATCTCTTTTATAAATTTCTAGGAATAAAGAATAAAATTGTATCAAAAAATAATTGAGTAATAAAAGGGAAGACTCTCTCTCAGTAAATGAGAGAATCAATCTTGAATAATTGGTTTACTCGATTACCTGAATTGCACCTTCTGGACATTGTGCCTCACAGGCTCTACAAACCAAGCATTCGCTTGCCTTTGTAGGGACTGACTTGCCGTCTTTCATCTCATAAACTCCGACTGGGCAAGTGTTGACACAAGTTTCGCATCCAGTGCATTTAGGATCGACAACAATTTTTACCATTTTTGTCTTACCTCACTGTATTATTTTCCTCAAATGTTGTTGTGTAAAATAAAAGGGTTTAGGTTGTTTACCGTATTTTTTCACGTAATCTTAACAAGATTCCATTGATGGTGGATTCAGCCTTATCGCGAGCTTTCTGGTAGTCACCAATGTTCTTCTTGTATGTTTCAAGGGATATCTCGCCTCTAAGTTGATATGTTTCGAGGGTTTTGAGGTTTTCTTCAGCCAAAGCCAAATCCTCTTCAGCTTGATCCAGTTGCTTAACTAGATCTGGATATGTACCACTTGAACCACGGAAAACAGCCTTGGCTTTTTCAATGCTTCTAGTCAAAGCTTCTAAGCGATTGTCTATGGCTGTCTTTTGTACCTTATATTGGCGTCTCGGGATCTTGCCTTTCTGCGCTCTCGTTTCTAATGATCTCAACTCTGCCTTCAACTGTTTCTTATCTTCATAAGCATCTATGAATCGCTTAAGATCATCTGCAGTAACCGGCTCACCCATCTTGATGACCTCAGGAGGCGCTTTTTCTTTTTTAGTTTCAATTGAAGGTCTGAGAATTACTAATTGTTCAGATCTGGTCGCAAACCGCTCATCTTTAGGTCGAATTCGCCTGTAAAAAACTGCCCCTATACAACCGATTGTTGCCAATAGCGAAGCCAAAAATGTGGGCCGTAATGAAATCCAGACAGGATTATAATCATATGATAATTGAATCGAATTTTGCTGTGGTGCAAGATAGTCAACATAACTTATGCTTTCTTTTGTGATAGTTAAAATGTCTTGATAGGGATTACGAGTTAAAGTTGATGCTATATCAAGCGAGCTTGCCTGAGGAGTCATAATTGTTGCACCTTCAGGAGGAGCAAATGTCATGGTTGCTCGCTGAACAAGGTATTGAAAATTGGGGAAAAGCTGAAAATTCAAGACATACTTGGCACTATCAAGCGTTGCGCCAGGCAAGTTATATGATGCTGAAAGTGTGACTGTTTCGCCCTTATTGATTGGGGTTGAGAGGGTTGTGTTTGATAGTATTATGTTGCTACTTGTAGGTGTGCTTATAATTGTTGAAAGCTCTTCCCCAGACCCGTCCTTGACTAACACATTTGTTGCTTCCATTGGTAAACTCAAAACAAAGCTACCCACTGGCGACGTGGCATTACTAATGAAGCTGTAATTATCTACGGCTCTTACTGTTCCTGTTGCATCAAGAGTGATTTGGCGGCTTAAACTGCTTATAGTAGTTAACTGCACGCTTCTAGCAGGCACTTGTATTGTTGCCGTTGCAATAGAATAAGTATAGGGCCGGAGGTTATCCTTGGCGTAGTTTGTGTCTTTCACGTCTCCATCGTCTTTGCTGACTGTAATACTGTTGGGTAATCTTGGAAAAACCATCGCTACGTTACATGTTCCAACCTCTTTGGCAAAACAAGGATAAGCTGGAAAATCAAGGGTAAAATTTCCACCACTATCACTTGAAATAAGGCTGTTTGAGAGAACAAATGCTATCGCAAAAACACGCGGTGAATTATCCCTGAAGTCGACTTCTACACCATAGAAACCACTACGGTTAGTCAGGGGAACACCTAAATTAACGTTATAGATATGACCCTCATCGTATGCTAAAGTTTTCAGTAAATAAGCACTGTATCGGAAAGGTAATCCAACCGTAAATTCTCCGCTAACCTGTCCGGATATGTGAATTGTGTCAACAATTACTATGTGACCAGAATACATGACTTGAATTTCATGATCCACTCTATCTATACTATAATCTTCAGTTTGGGCAGAAACCCTATCAAGAGGAACGGCGACAGGTAGGACGAATAGTAATGTGAAAGCTACAATAAAGAGTGATGCCGCCGTTTGCTTCAAGGAATTCACCAAACTGGGGTTTCTTTTATGTTAGGTTAGCCTGTTTATTTACTTTTACCGTAATACAATAGTATTTCGAACTAAGAGTAGTAAGCGACTAATTTTGGTAGCGGGGAGTAGATTTGAACTACTGATCTCTGGGTTATGAGCCCAGCGGGTTAATCCTGGCTACCCCACCCCGCTACGTTTATGTAAAAACGCATTCGGTGCAACCTATTACTTCACGCGTCAAATATTAATAGTTTCTTTTCTTCATTGCAGCAAAAGGATTTTAGTGTCGAATATATTTCCTATGGACGGATGGTTCGTTGATGGATAAGCCGTATTTGCATAAACTCTCAAACCCGACACTGGATAACCCGATTTTTGTTCAGGGGTTACCGGGTTTTGGGAATGTAGGCAGGATTGCGGCTCATTTACTTATAAAGTTCTGTGACGCAAAACTGTTCGCAGAGCTATATTCACCTTCATTTCCTGATTACGTTGCGATAACCACTAAGGGTATCGCTCATTTGCCTCGTTACGAATTTTACTATGCCCCGTTGGAGAAGAATAACCTCGTAATTATGACTGGGGAAATTCAGCCTTCTTTCGATGATGTCGTAGCTCATTATGCAGTTTGTGATTCAGTGATTGATTTCGTCGAGGAGATGGGTTGCCGCTTCATTGTAACCATGGGAGGAGTACCCATAACTGAAGATAAAACTCAAGTCTTCATAGCAGCTACTTCCCCACGGTTAGCTACCGAATTTATGGAGAAAGGCGGAGTCATATATAGTAAAGGCAGAATAGTTGGCGGTACAGGCTTAACTTTGGCTTTGGCTAAGGAACGCAAAATTGAGGGTGTTAGTCTGCTCGGTACAACCATGGGTTTTAAAGCTGACAAGGGCGCTGGGTTTCTGGTTTTTAAGTTTTTGATGAAGACTTTAGGAAAAGAGATAAAAGAAGGTTCAATAGAAAACAATCAACCTGAAGAGTAGAAGTTGGGCGTTGCATGACGAAAAAAAATGAAGAAATTCAAGTAAGCGGTATAGGATCAAAATTTACTAGTATAACTCTAACAATTGTTTCTGTCCTGTTGATCTTCATTGGCCCAACTTACATTCCGTACCTGCTTGCAGACGTGCTAAAGTTGGAGTACTTTGCCTCCATTGGCATCGGTTTGGTATTGTTCATTGTCGGCTTACTCATGCTGGTTTACCTTATCCGCCAAAAAGCAGTGACATAAGTCAATTTTTGCCTCAGATACCCTAGAGTGCATCATTCAATCAGCTTTTTAGATTCTTCATCGGCGACAAAGTAGGGCAGAACCTGTTTTATTAACGTTCTTTAGGGATTCAAGTTTGTTTACTGTGAATATGCTTCTAGAATACATAAGTCATATTAGATATTGCTAAAAGAATAGGTCCTATGCAGGATAGCAAGTCCAAGGTTCCCGAGGGATTAAAACTCAAAGGCGAAGAAACCAAACGCACAACAATCATTTTAGAGCGAAGCGAAAGAGAGTTCATCGAGGCCCTAATAGAACAAGGTAAAGAACCAGGCATCAAACCACTCATCTCTAAAATGCTCGATATCTACAAAAGCCTAAACGTTGTCGATTGGCATTTCCCAGGCGAGTACTACTGCGGGATAAGCCGCATGGCTTTCGTCAATGTTGAACTTCTCAACATACTAACACAGCAGATCCCCAAGGAAAAAATGCGTGAAGTAGGCAATCAAATGGGTAATGCCCTAAAAGTTTCAATACAGTCAACTATAGGTATAGACGCGAGTGTACAAGAGAAGCGGGAAGAAGTCTTCAAAAGGTTAAAAGTACAAGGCTTTGGCGATTTCTATCTTAAAGATAAATTCCTAGTTTTAAAAACACCCTTCATTCACGATTGCGATATCTGGATTGGACTTATAGAAGGATTGTTCAATATCCAATCAGAAATCCGTAATTGCGTGCCACCATTGGTATTTGAGATAAAAACACGCAAGTAACAACCATTAGACGCCTGTGCTCGTTCGACAGTTAAATATTGGTGAACAGGTTTATTAGGAAGACAGGCGTTGTGGTGTCGTTTAGTGACGTATGATGAGGGATTGCGTTCATACAAGGCGATTGCCTTCATTGAAAGCTTAACGATTTATTATTATAAATTAGGCGCAACCCCGCAACCAAACGTTTCTGTAAAACAAAAGAACTTTAGATGTATCTCTAAAAAATTAGGTGAAAAATTATGGATAAAATAAAATTTGCAATTCCAAAAGGCTCACTAGAAAAAGCAACCGCAGAATTCTTCTCTAAATCAGGTTTTAAAATCGGAGCATCAGAACGAACATACCGCCCAAGCATAAATGACCCTAAAATCGAAATGAAGGTGCTAAGACCACAAGAAATACCAGTCTTTGTAAGCGAAGGTCTCCAAGACATAGGCATCACAGGCGAGGATTGGGTAAAAGAAAACAAAGCTGATGTGGAAATACTACAGAACCTCGAATATGGAAAAATTCGTTTGGTCATCGCCGTTCCTGAAGGTGTTCCAGAAGGGACCACCTTGGGCGAATTTATGGAATCAATTTGGGTGCAAGGCAAAAACTTCCGAATCAGCACTGAATACCTCAACATAGCCTCTGAATACCTCAAAAGCACACCTCAGTACAAGAAGCGTTTCGGCGATGCAGACCCAATGCTTGTAACGCCTTGGTGGAAAAAGGGCGATAACCCACGAGCGAAAATTTTCTTGTCATTTGGTGCAACAGAGGCTAAACCTCCAGAAAATTCTGACTGTATTATGGATGTCACTGAGACGGGCACAACCATAGAAGCAAATAACTTACGCATCATAGAGACTGTCTTAAAATCATCAGCGATACTTATTGCCAACAAGAAGACACTTCAAGACCCTGAAAAAAGAGAGAAAATCTACGACATTGTTGCGCTTCTAAAGGGTGTAGTTGACGGGTCTAAAAGAATTCACATATTCGTTAACGTCAAGAAAGCAAACCTTAACAAGTTACTAACAGAGTTGCCCGCACTCAAGAACCCAACTATTTCGCCGTTGGCAGACGCCGCATGGGTAGGTGTTAACACAGTTATTGAGAAAGAGTGCCTAATCGAGCTATTGCCTAGAATTCGGAAACTTGCCCAAGGTCTAGTTGTTTACGAGCCCAGGCAAGTGTTGGCACTGGATGAAATTAGTCAAAGAGAGGAGAAGGCGTGCAAAAGATCGAAGTAAAAGTACTCGCATCAAAACAGTTGCCCTCTGACTGGTTTAAGCGACAGCAGGTTGACCAAAAAGCTACCGAAGAACTCGAAAAGAACGTTAAAACAATAATAACGCAAGTCAAAGAAAACGGCGATAAAGCCCTGCTAGAATTCGCGCTTAAATTTGACAAAGCAAAACTCACTACTAAAACCCTTAAAGCGCAGGCGTACCTCGCATCGTTGTTTGTTCTCCGTCGGATGCTGAGGGGCAAGTTAATCCTCTTGTTCTTGTCGCCGCTGATGTCTGCGGCGTAGACGAAGTGTACAAGGTCGGGGGAGCTCAAGCAGTAGCTTCTTTGGCTTATGGAACAGAAACAATAGCGTCAGTACGTAAAATTGTTGGACCAGGCAGCAAGTATGTGACGATGGCTAAAATGTTAGTTTCGACTGACACAGCAATCGATATGCCTGCGGGACCAAGTGAAGTTTTAATTTTAGCTGACCAATGGGCTGATGCTAGGTTGATCGCTTACGATATGATTTCACAGGCTGAACATGGAGGAGACAGCGTCGCAGGACTCATTACAACCTCCCAAAAGATTGCAGATGACGTGCAAGACATCCTCTCAAAAATAGCCACTTCCGCACAAAGAAGAGAAAAAATAGCTGAATCACTCTCAAAATACGGTTTTATCATAGTCAGCAAAGACATCGAGGAAGCCGTGGCTCTTACTAATCAATTTGCAGCTGAGCATCTAGAAGTCATGACAGCTGACGCAAAAAGACTATCCGAAAAGCTAGTTGCGGGTTTAATCCTAATTGGAGCATATAGCCCCGTTCCTCTGAGCGACTATGCCAGTGGAACTAACCATGTGCTCCCCACGGGAGGCTTTGCTAAGGCATTCTCAGGGCTGTCAGCAATAGATTTCATGCGTCGAGTCAGCATAGCGGAATGCTCCAAGGAAGGACTCGAAAAAGTGAGGAGCAATGTCAAAATCTTAACTGATACAGAGAACCTTCCAAATCACTACCAAGCAATCGAGGCAAGATTTACGAAATGAGCGTCTCCTATCGAAAATGGTTTAGCCAGAGACTGGCTAAGTTACAAGCCATAGATTGCTATTCTGCTGGTGTCACACCAGAAGGCTTAGCGGATCAACTGGGTGTTGACCAATCAAAGATAGTTAAACTCAACTTCAACGAAAACCTCTTCATAGACAAAGCCAAGCAAACGGCTTTGATGAAAGAGTTGGCTGACGAAATTGACTTGCGCATGTACCCTGAAGACGAAGAAGCTAAACTACGAGAGAAATTAGCCGGCTATATAGGTGTCACAGCGGATTACCTATCGATTAGCAATGCAGGCGACGAATTAATCGATCGCATAGTAAGACTTTTCATAGAAAAAGGGGACGTTGCAGTTTCATTTACACCTTCATTTGCAATCCCACGGTTATGCGTGAAGCGTCAATATGGTGAATATGTCACTGTACCGCTCAAAAGCGACTTTCAGCTAGATGTTCAAGGCATGCTGTCACTGTTCTCAGACAAAACCCACTTACTATACCTATGCTCTCCAAACAACCCAACGTCAAATCAGATGAAACCTGAAGACGTCGAAACATTAGTCAAAGCTTTTCCAGGTATTGTGATCTTGGATGAGGCATACGGCGAGTTTGCTGAATACTCCTTTGTACCACGCATCACAGAGTTCCCAAACATGGTTATTCTTCGGACGTTCTCGAAAGCGTTCGGATTAGCCATGTTACGACTAGGTTACGCAATTGCAAACCCCGAGTTAGCCACTGTAATAAGAGAAAAAGCACCACTACCGTATCCAGTGAGCGGCTTTACAATTCGAATGGGGATCAAGATGCTCGAAAACATGGGCATAATGCGAACTGCAGTGACGGCACTTTTAGCTGAGCGAGGAAAACTCATAAAGGCACTCAACCAAATAGAAGGTGTCCAAGCATTTGATTCACAAGCAGACTTCATACTCATAAACACAGAGAAACCGGTTAATGAAGTCTACGAGAAATTGCTAAATCGGGGAATTATGCTCAAGAAATGGGGTAAAATCCTCAACTATGAGAACTGTTTCCGCATTACTGTTGGTACGCCTGGAATGAACGCTAAACTAATCGAAGCACTAAAACAAATTCAGAGTGATTGATATGAGAACAGAAGAGGTTTACCGTAAAACCAAAGAAACAGAAGTCAAAGTCAAAGTTAACTTAGACGGGGAAGGAAAAGCTAACGTAAACACGTCTGTACCATTCCTTGATCACATGTTAACCTCGCTTGCGACACACAGTTTAATCGACATATCTGCATCAGTGAAGGGTGACCTGGTACATCACTCAGTCGAGGACCTCGCACTGGGTTTGGGTGAAGGCCTAAACAAAGCATTGGGCACCCGAGAAGGAATCACACGCTTCGGTAACGCAGCAGCACCAATGGATTGCTCACTTGCGTTTGCCGCGGTCGATCTAGTAAAACGTCCGTACTTCAAAATCGACTTAAAATTGCGTGGTAAAAAAGTAGAAGATTTGCCAACAGAAGATATCGTACACTTCTTCGAATCTTTTACCCAAACTCTGCAAGCCAACGTACACATATTCATCGAGTACGGCAGCAACGATCACCATAAAGTAGAAGCCGCGACCAAAGCCCTTGCATTATCGCTTCGCCAAGCTGTCGCTATGGATCCCCGACGTAAAGGCGTACCCAGCTCCAAAGGAGTCATCTAATGGCTAACGTAGTTATCTTCGATTACGGCGTAGGTAACCTCCTTAGCTTAAAAACGGCTCTTGAAAAAGCAGGCTTAACCGCCACTATCGGAACTGAAAACAAGGATTTAGCGGAAGCCGACGCCATAGCTTTACCAGGTGTAGGAAGCTTCACAGCTGCATCAGGTAAACTAGAGAAAGTCAAAGACACTATCCGAACGAAAGTTGAGCAGGGCACACCACTTTTGGGCATCTGCTTGGGACTCCAGTTGTTCTTTGAGCAAAGTGAAGAAGGACCAGGCAGTGGTTTAGCATTCTTCAAAGGAAAAAACGTCCAGTTACCCAAGCAGGTAAAAGTGCCACACATGGGCTGGAACACACTAAACATCGTTAAACCAAACGAGATCTTTGACGGCATAGCCGAGGGCACGTACGTCTACTTTGTACACTCGTTATATCCTGTCCCCGAAGACCAAGACATAATCTGCACAAAAACAGAGTACGGTAGAACATTCACTTCAGCAGTAGCTAGCAAAAACATCTATGGAACCCAATTCCATCCTGAAAAGTCAGGTGATATGGGGATACAAATCCTCAAAAACTTCGCCAAAGCTGTAATTAAGTGATTATTATGCAGTTAATTCCCGCAATAGATTTGATGAGTGGAAAAATTGTTCGCTTAACCAAAGGAAAAGCGGAAACCGCCAAATGCTATGAATCCCAATTTGGCACCCCGCTTCAGGCCGCAGAACTGTGGCGAAGCGAGGGAGCAGGCAAACTCCACATAATCGACTTAGACGCAGCTTTCAGCATCGGTGACAATCGAGACATCATAGCTGAAATCACAAAAAACATCTCGCTGCCAATCCAAGTAGGCGGAGGCATCAGGAGTTATGAAGTTGCAGAGAAACTTCTCAAAGTAGGCGTCGCCCAAGTAATATTGGGTTCATTAGCATTCAGCGACCCAACAGTAATCCCAAAGATTCTCAAAAGATTCGGTCCAGACTCAGTAATCGTCGCATTAGACAACCGAGACGGACACATCATGGTAGAAGGCTGGCAAGCCGAAACCGCAATGACTGTGGACGATGCACTACAAAAGTACACTGAAATAGGAGTATTTCACTTTTTGATCACCTCCATCGCTCAAGATGGGATGCTTAGTGGTCCAGACCTGCAGACACTAAGCGCAGCCACCATGTGCCCAAATGCGAAAATTATAGCTGCAGGGGGAATTGGCTCAATTGGTGATTTGGAGGCTCTAAAAGAAATCGGCGTTGAGGGCGCCGTGATTGGAAAAGCTCTCTATGAGAGAAGGTTCACATTAAAGCAAGCATTAGAAAAGATAGGAGAATAGAATATGACACTAGCGAAACGTATCATACCATGTCTGGATGTTAAAGATGGAAAAGTAGTTAAGGGTGTAAACTTTGTGCAACTTAAGCATGCAGGTGACCCTGTTGAGTTAGCTAAGCGTTATTCTGATGAAGGAGCCGATGAACTTGTCTTTCTCGACATTACTGCGTCGCATGAGAAGCGTGATATCGTGCGTAAGTATGTGGAAGGTGTTGCAAAAGCTATCAGCATACCCTTTACTGTCGGAGGAGGAATACGCAATGTATCGGATGCACGACTCGTTTTATGCAGTGGGGCTGATAAAGTATCGGTTAACACGGCAGCAGTAGAGAATCCAAAAGTTGTTAAGGAATTAGCTGACGTTTTCGGGCGGCAGTGCATAGTCATAGCAATCGACGCTAAAAGAAACCCCAATCCAGTTGATGGAAAAGTCATGATCGAAACGGCACAAGGCAAAGTTTGGTTTGAAGTCGTCACTTACGGAGGCAGAAAACCGACAGGTATCGACGCGATCACTTGGGCACTACAAGCTGAAAAGCTTGGCGCAGGCGAGTTTCTGGTTACTTCGATGGATAAGGATGGTACCGAAGACGGCTATGACATTGAATTAACCCGCACAATCTCAGAAAAAGTCAACGTGCCCGTTATTGCAAGCGGCGGCGCAGGTGTACCCAAACATCTCCTTGATGTATTTACGGAAGGGAAAGCTGATGCTGCTTTGGCAGCCTCAATCTTCCACTACAATAAGTATCCTGTGCCAATTGTGAAAGATTACTTGTGTAAAATGGGGGTGACAATTAGAAAATGACCAATAAACTGATAGAGAAACTGGATTTTAAGAAGGGCAACGGACTTATCCCTGTAATAGTCCAGGACGCAAAGACAAAAGCAATCTTGATGCAAGCTTACGCTAACAGAGAAGCAGTAGAACTAACACTGAAAACTAAAAAAGCCACTTACTGGAGCCGAAGCCGAAACGAATTATGGATAAAAGGAGAAACCTCAGGCCATACCCAAAAAGTCGTTTCAGTAGCAACCGACTGCGACTTCGACTCGCTACTGTATGTGGTTGAGCAGACTGGTCCGGCATGTCACACAGGTGAATACAGCTGCTTCTACAATAAAATGCTCTAAACATTACCTCTTTTTCATTGAAAAAGAATTTTTTTCCTAAACTCTACTTGATTTCTGTATAGACTGAGTGACTAACCAATATCTCAACCTTTTGAAAAAAAGGATATTCTATAGAATTTAACAAAAAAATCAAACAAAACCTCTCAAAACCAACCCTAAGCTTAATCCTTTTAAACGAAATCATCTTCTATTCTCTTGTGAATTGTTATGTCTTTACACGAAGCCATGCTCTACGAACGGCAAAAAGAGAGCAAAGTCAAATGCTGTCTCTGTTCCCGGCGCTGTCTAATTAACGATGGAGCACCCGGCTTCTGCTTGGTCCGCAAAAACCAAGGCGGTACCCTCTACACCCTAAACTACGGCAAAACCATTTCAGTTGGTGTAGACCCAATCGGTAAAAAACCACTCTCACACTTCAACCCCGGTTCATTAGTGTTATCGTTTGCGGCTGCCGGATGCAACTTTCGATGCCAATTCTGCGACAACTGGATGATAAGTCAAGACCTAGAAGCGCCAGGCAAACCTATGCCGCCAGAAGAAATTGTTAAAGCTGCTCAGAACGCGAATTGCCAAGGCATCAGCTACACCTACACCGAACCAACCATCTTCATGGAGTATGCCTATGACACGGCTAAACTTGCCAAAGATGCGGGCTTATTCAATACTTTTGTCACTAACGGTTACATGACGCTTGAAGCTGTCAAAACCATCGCACCCTACCTTGATGCAGTCACTGTGGACTTCAAAGGGGGCGCAGATCCCAGCTTCTATAAATCCGTCATGAGCGTTCCAGACGTTAAGCCCATCTTTGAAACCTTAAAAGAATTGCGTCTGAGCGGTGTTCATATAGAAATCACTAACCTTGTGGTACCCCGTTCAGGTGACTCGATGGATAGAATCCGCGAGTTGGCGGCATGGCTCGCTGAAAATCTGGGCAAGGATACTCCTGTTCATATGCTGCGGTTCCATCCAGAATACAATATGACTGACTTCCCTGCTACGGACGTGAAGACCATGGAGCAAGCCTTGTTGACGGCTAAGAATCAGGGTCTACGGTACGTCTACATTGGCAACGTGCCGGGCCATGCGGCTGAAAACACTTATTGTCCCAATTGTGACACTCCAGTCATTAGACGTTACGCATTTGATATTACCCAATGGAATCTGACAGAGGATAACAAGTGCGTTGTTTGTGGACAGCAGATCCCAATAAAAGGGAGATTGCACCAGAGCAATCAACGCTTTCCCTACGCGTTGTTTTAGTAAAAAGGTAAGCGAGGAGCAATGTGGCCAGAAAAATTTCCTCCGAATGAAAGGGTACAGCTGAGTATGTCTAGGTACTTTGATATCGTCGAGAACAAGAAAAATGCTAAATTTCTTTTAGCTAAAAAAGTTCCAGCTAACTTTGTAGATACTGATTCTTTGGAAGCTCTTTGGCAGTACCATGCAAAGTCTACAGAGGCCTATTTCGCTCTTGAAAGCCAAATCGACAACGGCAAAGATTTGGCCTCAATTGCTACTCCAGAAAAATCCTATTCGGATTTGAAAATATTAATCACCGCCAAGATGCTAGAACATTGCCACTTCTGCGTCCGCAGATGCGGAATTAATCGATTAGATAATCAGACAGGCTTTTGTGGCTGCGGCAATACCATTGCTGTCTCAAGTATCTTTGCCCATGTAGGCGAGGAACCCGAACTTGTTCCCTCTGGAACCATATTTACAATTGGTTGTACGATGCGGTGTCTGCATTGCCAAAACTGGACCATATCTCAGTGGCAAGAAGGATCAATTGAGTTTACGTCTCAAGGGTTGGCGGGCGAAGTCGAAGATCTGTATTCTAGGGGTTGTAGGAATGTGAATTTGGTGGGTGGAGAGCCGACGCCGTGGTTTGGGAAATGGTTAGAAACCTTCCGATACGTCAACGTGAATGTTCCTGTGGTGTGGAATTCCAACTCGTATTATAGTCCAGAAACTGCCCGGCTGTTGGCTGGTTTTGCGGATGTGTATTTGCTGGATTTTAAGTATGGTCCGGGTGGTTGTGCAGAGCGTCTTTCGGATGCGCCGAACTATTGGCAGGTTTGCACGCACAATCATCTTGAAGCTAAGCGTTACGGTGAACTTATAATTCGAGTGCTGGTTTTGCCGGGGCATCTGGAGTGCTGCACTAAACCGATACTTGAGTGGATAGCTGCCAATTTGGGTGTAGAAACTCGGGTGAATTTGATGTTTCAGTATCATCCTGAGTGGCGAGCCAATGAAGTACCCGAATTGCATAGAAGGCTAACGAATGCCGAGATGGAGCGCGCGCTGCAGCTTGCCAAAGCGGCTGGATTAGTAAACTTGGTAGCTTAGTTTGCTGGATTAGTCTTATTAGGGCAAAGCATGTTTTGCATCAGTAGAGCCCAGTATGACTAGGTATTCGGCTTTGGCGGTTGCAACCATTTACTGGAAACCAAATGAAGACTACCTCGAAAGTATAATTGAAGCTTTGAACAATAGAGTTCAAAACGGAGATTTTGTCGTGGTATCAGAAAAAGCATTAGCGATAGCCACAGGCAGGATAATTGACGAAAGCAACGTTAAACCTTGCCGAAACGCCACTTTGTTGGCTAATTTCTGGATGCGTCTAGTTTGGGGCTACTGTCTGGGTTTCTTGTGTAATTTTGGGCAGCGTTTGCTCAAGCGTTTGCGAGAGTACCCATTGGAGTCAGGCAGCCGCCACAAGCAAGTTGCCTTGGAGCAGGCGGGGCTTTTGCAGGCATTAATGTTTGGGTCTGAAGGAGGCATCGATGGCTCAAACCTTGCTTACTCGTATGTTAGTTTGCCACTTACAAATGCAGAGGAATTTGGGCAAAAAATCTCTGACCATATCTTTACAACTTTAGGCAGGAGAGCTTGTGTTATCATCGCTGATACTGATAAAACCTACAAGTTTCGCAACTTCTATTTCACTGCCCGCCCAAACCCCTTGAGGGGCATACGGTCCTTTGGGGGTGTTTTTGTTTATGTATTAGGTCGTATGTTTAAACTAAAACGGAGTTCTACGCCGCTGGCTGTTGCAGGTTGTTTACTTTCCGCTGCCAAAGCTCTTGAGATCACGAATATAGCCGATAGAGCGCGTGGTCCTGGTTCAGGCGCTACAGTTTGGGACATGGCGGCAAGGTTCCATGTGGAGACCGACGATGTTAGCTGGGAAATGCTCGGCACAGTCACCCATAAACCTGTTGTTATTGTAAGAAAAACTTAGCCCTAAAGATTAATAGTATGGGAAATTATTAACCCAATTAACTCAAATGATTATTCTGGAGAGTAATAGATAAAAATAGGGTTTGCAAGCAGTAAGCGGAACGATGGGGATGAGTATGGAAGAAGCAATAAAGAAGCTGGACGCATTCTTTAATCCGCGTTCAGTAGCAGTTATTGGTGCCACGAAAAAGGTCGATAAGGCAGGGCACGTTATTTTCAAGAATTTTGCGAGTACTAAGCAGCACGGTGTTTTCCAAGGCGAACTCTATCCCATCAACCCAAACGAAGATTCCATTTTAGGTTTTAAATGCTTCAAATCTTTAAGTAAGGTCCCTGGTGAAGTAGAACTAATCGTAATTATTGTCCCAGCAAAAGTTGTTCCTTCTATTTTGGAGGAAGCAGTTGCTAAGAAAGTTAAAGCTGCAATCATAATCAGTTCAGGTTTCAAGGAAGTGGGAAACAAAGAACTCGAAGAGCAGGTAACAGCTATCGCAGCAAAGGGTGGAATCC